>Ga0207679_10000016_pt1 | contig 253494 bp, 213 predicted proteins | sample KBSC73metaG_FD_184320 | JGI IMG/M metagenome (GOLD analysis project Ga0207679, IMG submission 184320) | Corn rhizosphere microbial communities from Kellogg Biological Station, Michigan, USA - KBS C7-3 metaG (SPAdes) (version 2) | ecosystem: Host-associated > Plants > Roots > Rhizosphere >...
CGGTTGAGGTGATCGGCCTGGATGACGGCAGTTCTACCGTGGTCATGCTCGATGAACAGGGTAAAGGCTCACACCCATGCGTCGCGGGCGCGCGCTACCAGGTACGGGTGCAAGGCGGCGTGTCGGCCCAACAGGTGGACGCGTTGTTTGTGTCCTACGCCGGGTTGACCGCAGACCTGGAGCAATGGCTGCGGTCGCAGTGGGAAGGGTTCAAGCCGCATTGGCAACAGTCGACGGCCAGCGCGATTGGCAGCGGGATATTGGCTGGCAGTTGGGCAGCATACTGGCGTCGACGACAAAAAAACAACATCGTGCGTTTAAAGCTACTAGGAGCTGGAAGTGGCTACAGACCAAATAAAAAGGACCCAGACAATCCAATTTTTAATCCATCCATGAACGGCGCAGAAATGAAATTTCGTGAAGAGGGCACGCCTTTCACTCTGTTTCCAACCTCGGAATAAAAAATGTTATTTCATCCAAACTCTGACCATATCCCTTTCGACGCCAGCTTGTACTATTTCGTAGGCGTCTTTGACATTTACGACAGAGAGGAAACCAAGGGGGAAGAGCTCGCACACTACAACCCCAACAACAATAAAGACAGAGAAGCCCTCATACTTAAATACTGTCTGGACCCTTCCAGCAAGCTTTCATATCGCCACAGATATAAATTAATGGAAAATTTACTCAGCGCACTAAAAACCGAAAACTTTAACTTTCACTCTTATTTCGAGAATGACCCAGAGAAATACTCAACAATGGCATGGGACGAAACAGAAATAGCCGATCCACGGGGTTTCTTCGTTGATATCTACCGATTAGCTAGCGATGCCTGGAAAGATGACCTCCAAAAAGCTAGCTTCGAAGACCAATCAGAGTGGTAACGCCACCACTTTCCCAGACCACTTCCTTTTGTGCAAGCTTGCTCGCACTGGGTGTCTAAGCGACCCCAGTCAGAAAAAGGAAAAAAGGGGACAGGAGTAGAAAGGGGACAGAACTACTTACAGGCTAAAGTTTCGATTCACTATTTGATTAAACAAATCCTTCCCCGTCTCCCAAGAGATAAAAAATTAAAATCGTACATATAAATGAATCTGGAGGTGAGGCCATGGGAAAGCATACACCCAATAAATGATGCGAGATTCACAACCTCCCCCCCATCACCCCCACGCCACCACCAACAACCCCACCCCCAACACCAAACACAACGGCGAATAAAACCACGTATCCAACCGTGCAAACCGCGACCCACTGACTTTCTTGAAAAACCCCACCAACTCCGAATCCCCAATCGCCCTGGCAAACATGAGCACGGCAATCGCGCTGATCCCCCATTGCAATGCGCCATGGGACACCGGCGAGAAATACAGCCCTGCCCGCAGGCACACCAGCAATGCAATCGCGACCAACCCCATCGCCACCAGGAAAGTGCCCAACGCCGAGGGCTTGAACGCCGGGCGTGGCCCGCTGGCAAATTCGCCGGGCAGTTGGGGGATGGCGGCGAGACTGCCAAGTTTGCCGCCGGCGGCCCAATACAGGTGGACCATGCTGATGCAGGTAAAAATGCCGACGACCCATCGTGCAACGACGAAGCTCATGGTGGTTCTCCCTGAAAAGATGCGAAGTAGGATAGCCCCCCTGAAATTTTTTGCAGGCATTTCGTCGGCGGCTGATGGTAAAGTGCCGCCCCATGAAACTTGCCCGTGCCGACCGCTCGATCATTGCCTGGATGCTCTACTGCTGCGTCCTGTTCAATGTGTTCGCGTGCAGTATCGGGCATGGGCAGATGGTCGGGATGCAGCTCAATGGCCTCGGCGGTCAGTTCTGCACGGTGGACCCGCGCACCCAGGCGCCCACGCCGTCCAACTCCACCGATGAAAGCCTGCCAACCCTGTCCAAGGCGTTTGGTTGCCCGCTGTGTTCGACCGGCGGCATGGGCCCGGCATTCAGTTCCAGCCTGAATGTGGCGGTATTGCCACAACCGCATGCCCCCCCTCCGGCCATTGTCGCCACCGCTGACCTCCCCGCCCGCTTTACCTGGCCAACGGCCCATCCTCGCGCGCCGCCCGCCTTTGCCTGATCCCTTTGCTTTCTGATCTGCACTGACCACCGTTTCCGCGAGGAAGTACGGCGGCCGTGCGTTGTTTCAAACCAAGTTTTTCAGGATTCAACTCATGAAACATTTACCCCTGTTAGCGGGCCTGTTCGGCTGCCTGCCTGTCTGCGGCTGGGCCGTTGAGCTGGCCCCAACCACTATTGATGGCGAACAAACCGCCGAGCCCGGCCTGGCCTTGGACCAACCCAGCGGCATGGCGTCGCGGCTGGGCCTGAGCGTGCGGGAAACCCCGGCCTCGGTGGCCATCGCCACACGCAACGACATCGAGCGCCATGGCGCCAGGACCTTCCGCGACGCCGCCAACACCTTGCCCGGTGTCAACGCCAGTGCACCGCCAGGGTTTGGTGGTTTTGTGTCGTATCGGGGATTTACCAGCAGCCAGATCACCCAGATGTTCAACGGTATCAATGTGGCGACCGGCCTGGCGCGGCCAGTGGATGCGTGGATTTATGATCGCGTGGAACTGGTCGGCGGCCCCTCCTCGCTGATCAACGGTGCCGGCTCCGTGGGGGGATCGCTGAACTATGTGACCAAGCTGGCCAGCCGCGAGGAACAGGCCGCCGAAGGCCAACTGACCTATGGCAGCTACGATACCGCCGGCATGGCCTTCGGCCTGAACCATGCGCTCACCGAGCCAGGCGCCGACGTGCAGCACTATGCCCGCCTGGACGTCAGCCGCAACACCAACCACAGCTATATCGACCGCGACCAGCGCGACGCCTGGAGCGTGGCGTTTTCCCTGCTCAGCGACTTGACCCCCAACCTGTCCCACACCCTGGCCCTGGAATACCAGGATGAACACGAAGACAGTCCTTACTGGGGCACGCCCGTGCTCAACCCCAAGGCCGGTGAGTTGAAGATCGACACACACAACCGCTTCAATAACTACAACGTCGCCGACGGTCGTTACGAACAACGCACCCTCTGGGCACGCTCGATCATCGACTACCGGATCAACGACAGCACCACGTTGAAAAACACCCTTTACCACCTGGACAGCCAACGCGATTACCGCAACCTGGAAACCTACCAGTACAACGCCGACAACAGTGCGGTGAACCGTTCAACCGCCTACCAGGTGCGCCATCAGGGCGAACAGCACGGTAACCAGTTCGAGCTGCGTCATGAAGACCGCGTCTTTGGCCTGTCGACCACTTGGTCCGGGGGCTTCGAGTACAAGGTCAATAGCACCACCAACAGCCCGCTCAGGGCGGCCGGCAATAGCACAGTGGACCCTGATCACTACGACCCTGGGCACTTCTACGACATCCCAGGTACACGACCCGGCTTTATCAGGGACAAGACCAACGAGGTCACGACCAAGGCACTGTTCGTGGAAAACCGCCTGGGCCTGACCGATAAATTGTCACTGCTCACTGGCCTGCGTTACGACGCGATCGACCTGGACGTGACCAACCACGGCAGCGTGACGACCACTAACCCACGCCACTTCACGCGCAGTTGGGAGCCGGTGACCGGCCGGGTTGGCCTGACTTACCAGTTCATCCCCTCAGCCAACGTGTATGTGCAATACAGCACCGCCGCCGAGCAGCCGAGTACCACGACTCAAGTGTTTGACGTGTCGACAGGCAAGCAGTGGGAAGTGGGCAGCAAGTTCGACTACCTGGACGGTCGAGGTTCGGCCACCGTCGCCGCCTACAAGATCGAGCGCAAGGACTTTGCCGTCACCGATCCGCTAGACCCGAACAACAGCATCCCGGTCGGCGCGCAATCGTCCAAGGGGATCGAGTTGGCCAGTTCATTACGCATCACACCCAGGCTGCTCGCCGAAGGCAACTTCGCCTGGGTGGATGCCGAGTATGAGGAGTTCAACGAGAAGATCGCCAGCGGTGCGGTGGTGTCGCGCAAGGGCAATACGCCCACCAACGTGCCCAAGCGCGTGGGCAACCTGTGGCTGACATACGATTTTGCCGAAGATTGGCAGGGTGGCGTGGATGCGCGCTACGTCGCCGAAGTGTACGCGGACAATGCCAATACCCAGACGGTACCGGCCTACACGTTGTTCGGCACCTTCCTGCGCTACAAGGTGGACGCGCGCACCTCGGTGACGGGCCGGGTGCGCAACCTGACCAATGCGGTGTATGCCGAATTTGCCCATGTGTCGCCAGCGTATTACCTGGGGGCGCCGAGGACGTTTGAGGTGGCGGTACAGACCCGGTTCTAACGCTGCAATGCGAACAAAATATAAAAGGGGCTTGCTCCCGACAGCGGTGCATCAGCTGGATATGGAATAGTCCTTACACGACCGCATTCTTTGTGGCGAGCGGGCTTGCCCCGCGTTGGGGCGCGAAGCGGCCCCATTCCAGGCGATGTGTTTTTAACTGACACACCGCGCTGCCTGGTTTTGGGGCTGCTGCGCAGCCCAACGCGGGGCAAGCCCGCTCGCCACAACAGGCCCGCTCGCCACATTTTTAGCACTCCCGCGGTCGAGAGAGGGAACGTTACCTCAAGCTGGCTTCGACTTTCTGCGCCATCCTCCGTCAACCACGCCTTTTCCACACCTCTGGGTATTCCTTGAGGAACGCTTGGGCGACCTCCCGCGGCGCGGTGTGATTCTCGCTCATCGTCGCCAAGGCCTTGTTCAGCGGTTCAATGGGGAACTCGACCTTCTCGAAGAACCCGGCGATCTGCGGATGCGCCTTCTGGAATGGCGTGGATACGCCAATGCTCAATTTGGATGCCAGCGAACGTGTCGGTTTCGGATCGGGATTGTCCGCGTCGGTCAGGGTCTTCCAGGCCTCAGCATCAAATGGCGGTTCTTCGAGCTGGATCAGCTTGTAGCGCCCCATCAGCGGCGTCGGCGACCAGTAGTAGAACAACACCGGCTTGCCACGGCGAATCGACGAAGCGATCTCGGCGTCCAGCGCCGCGCCCGAGCCGCTGCGGAAATTCACATAACTGTCGTCCAGGCCATAGGCCTTGAGCTTCTGCTTGTTCACCACTTCGGAGGTCCAGCCAATCGGGCTGTTGAGAAAACGACCCTTGCCGGGTGATTCCGGGTCTTTGAACACGTCCTTGTAACGCGCCAGGTCCTTCACGCTCTTGAGGTCCGGTGCCAGGGGCTTGAGGCCTTTGGCAGGATCACCCTTGACCACGTATTCCGGCACCCACCAACCTTCGGTGGCCCCCTTGACCGTATCGCCCAGGCCCACCACCTTGCCTTCAGCCTCGGCCTTGACCCACACCGGGCTGCGCCCTGCCCACTCTTCGCCGATCACCTGGATATCGTTCTTGGCCAGGGCGGTTTCCAGGGTGATGGTGGTGCCTGGCAAGGTGTCGGTGGGCAGGTCATAGCCCTTCTCGACGATAAACCGCAGGACCTCGGTGATCAGGCTGCCGCTTTCCCAGTTCAGGTCGGCAAAGTGTACCGGCGCCTCGGCAGCCGATACCGAGGCCACGGATAGTCCCAGGGTGGTCAGGGACGCGGCCAACAGCGATTTCAATCCTTTCATGCCTTTGCACCTCGCATTTTCTTGCAGCCATGGCGGACGGCTTTGCTGCAATGCGCGAAGCCTCTGAATAGTTAAGTCAACTCAACTGTAGTAGAGGTTCCGAGGGACAAAGGATGTTCGTGGTATTGACCGATTACTCACTGGCCTTGAAGGTCACCAGCTCACCCTTGCGCCATTTGGCGGCCTTGCCGGTCACGGCCTTCAGGGTTTTGGTCAGGCCCTCCTGCAGTTGCTCATGGGCGGCAAATACCAGCATCACGCTGTGGCCTTCCTTGAAGACAATGCCCTGGCCCTCGGCGCAGGACACAAAGGCGTAATCACCCAGGCCATACACCGTCAACTTGATATCGCGGAACTTCAATTCAAACTTGCCGCCTTCGCGACTGGGTAATACCGCGGCGCGGAAATGGTCACCGACCTTGAGTTCCAAACGCGGTTTATCATCCACCACCAGTGCGGTTTCGGTATCGATCTCGGCGATATAGATACCTTCCGGCGTCTGCTCAGTGATGTAGACGAAACGGGATTGAAACTGCTTGACCAACTTTGCGCGCAAATCACCCAGCACGAATAACGCGTGCATATCCAGATTACTGACTGCCAAGGAAACGCCCCCACATCGAAAAAAGCACCGTCCGCCAGAGCGGGCAGCACGAAAAAACGGCCGTAACGGCACGATCACACAACACATTCTTTGAAAAAAACTGAAGAAAATCCCGCTGCTGCGCCGTAAGACTAGTACAGGCGTGCACGATGGACCTCTTGCAAGGTCATCAGGCGTCACAGGAAATCACAGGTTCAACGACACGAGAATACGCGCCGACCAGCTTCAGAGAATAACCCCATTAAAAACGCAGTTTCCGACAACTCATACAAACACACACACCTTGGCATGGAACCAGGCAGCGGCCACTGGCGACAATACTAAAACAGCAACACGGGTCAAAACCACCCGAAACGCTGGTGGTGAGTCCACAAGATAGATCGACAGGAGCTGACCATGCTACGACAACAACACGACGCTACGTCTTCCCGCACTCGTTCATCATGTCACGACGAGCGCCAATACTACTGCTTGCACAGCTCCAACGGGTACTCGAATTCGGTTCTTTACCAAGTTGTTCCGGCCGGCAGGAATTTCTTTCATATCCTCGAAGTCACCAGTGGCAGGATCCGAGGATTTCGCAGCGACCACAACCAGGCCTGCGAATTGGCCAAGCAACTGGAGAGCGCCCTGCACGCCCTGCACGGCGGAATCGTTTCGTCACCTGGATGACTTTACTGCGCCACCGCCCTTCAACAACTGCCATACTGGCCCGTCCATTGAAGTTTGCCCCCCGCGGGTCAGGTTTCATCAGTGCAGTTACCTTGAAGGGAAGGCTATACGTGACGGAATTTGATATTGGCGAATTTTTTATTCATGGCGATGCCAGGGAAGTAGACGGGGAGTTTCAAGCAGTTATCGTGATGCGCGCCAAGCCGCCCTTGACCACCGTTACAACGCACCAAGTCGAAAAAGACCGCTGGTTCAAGACGCTCGACACTGCCGCGATCGCGGCCAAGGAAGCCGCCAAGGCCCTCAAGACCGCCGTCGATTGCGGGGCACTGACCTCCTGACAATCCGATCGAACTCTACCGCGCCCCAAGCCTCCGATGCATACCCCACCTGAAAAACCTGCACGGAGAACGATATGGACGCGCCGATACCTACGCTGGAAACCCTATTTGCACAACTGGGCCTGGATTCAACCCCGGAAGGCATTGACGAATTCATCGCCGGGCATCCTTTGCCCGCGGGTGTGAAACTCATCGATGCGCCTTTCTGGTCGGACCGGCAGGCACAGTTTCTCAAGGAAGAGCTGCGCGAAGACGCCGAATGGGCGATCGCGGTGGATGAACTGAACCAGCGCCTGCATCAGTCGCAATAACCTCCCTCAATGCAGGCTGCCTGATTGTTCCAGGCGCAACAACGCTTGCCAGGCAGCCCTGCACGCTTGCGCTTCATCCCGGCTGGCGAAGGCGGTGCCACGCGGCTCACCGTTGACCAGCACCACCCAACACGCATTCTGGCCCAGCGCACGCAGGCTTGGCGGCACGCCACTGCCAATCATCACGGCCACATCGACTTTTTTTTGCATGAAGCTTCTCCGCAACATTAGTTAGCTGGCTAACAATATTACCCATGCTACGGTTTTCCTCCCGTTGGAAAAAGCCATCTTCGGAACAGCTTCCTTGCATAAACCGCAATAATCCCTAGCGCGCGGCCTTGGTGCCTTCGGGCTTGTAGCCCAGGCGCAAACCGCCCCAATGCCGGCCCCGGACCATGATCGGCACCGACAGGTCGTGCATCAGCTCGCCGGTATCGCGGGTGTAGGTCTGGAGCAGCACCGCTTGCTGATGGCTGCCGCAGCGAATTCCGGTACGGTCATCGAACTTGCGCTTGGTGCGGTTCTGCACCGCATCGACCTGGGCATCGCCCGTCAAGGCCTGGGAAAACGCCTTGTTGTGGGTTGGCACATAACCTTGTTGGGTGCAGGCGATCGCAAACACCAAGCCTTCATGACGCGGCAGCAATGCTTCCTGGATCGCCGGCAGGACCTGGTCGGTGTAACCGTCGAACCGCGTGTGGTATTTGCTGGGGCTGGTGTTGGGGATCAGCGTGTAGCTGCGGTCGAACAAGTCGTCCAGGGTGATGCGGTTTTGCAGCACATCCGCCTCGAACTGCTCGGCAATCCGGCTCGCACCCTCGCGCGCCAGGTCATAAACACGCTGGTGATAGTCATCCAGCCCGACGGCGGCCAGGCGTTCGCTGATGGTTTCGGCCTGCCCTTCCATCTGCACGGCGGCGCCGGCCAATTCACGGGTTTGCTGGTCGCTCACGTCCAGGTCGCTGCGCATCTGTTCCACCGCATGGAACAGGCTGTCCAATTGTGCGCGGTTGGTGTCGGTGCCCTGGGCGATTTCATTGACCTGCCCTTCCACGTCCGCCGCCAGGCTGGCGATGCTCTCCAACTGCTCACCGGCGTGTTCCACCTGTTCGACGCCGGTGTGCAAGTCCACCGACAGTTGGCGAATCTGCTCCACCACCTGTGTCGTACGTTGCTGGATATCCGCAACCATCAGCCCGACTTCATCGGTGGCCGTGGCAGTACGGCCGGCCAGGCCGCGCACTTCGTCGGCGACCACGGCAAACCCGCGGCCATGCTCACCGGCCCGCGCCGCCTCAATGGCCGCATTCAACGCCAGCAGGTTGGTCTGGCTGGCGATGGATTGGATCACCAGGGTCACACGCTGGATTTCCTCGCTGCGCTGGCTCAGCGCTTCGATCAGCTCGCGGCTGGCATTGGCGCGCTGGCTGAGTTGGCGCATGCGTGTGATCGACTGAGTCAGGACCTCACGCCCCTCCGTGCTGCGCTGATGGGCCTGACTGGCCGCGCCCAGGGCTTGGCGGCTGAGCTGGGAAGTGACTTTTTCAGTATCAATCATCACTTCGGCGTTGCTGACGATCTGCTTGGCGGCACTCAATTGCGATTGCACGCGAGCGGCCAATTGCTTGACCGAATAGGCCACGCCGGCAGCGGACAACGCGTTATGGCTGGTGGTATAGGAAAGATCGCGCGTCAGGTCACCGATGGCATCGGCGGCGTCGGACGACGAAAGGCTAAGGGCAGGTTTTTTCAGGCGTGGCAGCCAGATCACCAGCAAGGCCAGTGGCACGCACAGGTATATCGGCAGGCTGGCGAACGCAAGGCCCAGCAGTACCAGCACCAGGGCGGTGCTCTGCAGAAGCGGCGTCAACCAGCCGGGCAGCCCGCGCACCACCGCTTGCGGAGGCACTGCTGCGCCCATCAGAGATCCGTCTCCAGCCATCTTCGTCACCCCGCTGTTTGTCATTGTTGTCCCTGCATTAAACGCCACTATCCAGCCATTATCCATGGGCCTTTAGTGGGGTAGCTTGCAGCAGATCAATAGACGGGGCGTAACGGTATTTCCCCGGGGCACCGCAGTCGCGGTCCCCGGCTTCAATGCATCAGGCTTGGCGCTGGTGCTTGTCGATCTGCTCGTGGCGCTCTTGCGCTTCGATGCAGTATTTGGTGGTCGGGCTGATCAGCAGGCGCTTGAGGCCGATAGGCTCGCCGCTGTCATCACACCAGCCAAAGGAATCTTCCTTGATGCGTTCCAGTGCGCGCTCCAGTTGCGGCAGCATGCGCTGGTCGCGGTCGATGGCGTTCACCAGCCAAGTGCGCTCTTCCTCGACGGAAGCGGCGTCAGCCGGGTCCGCCGGGGTGTCCAGGCTTTCAATGGCGATACGGTTCTGTTCAATGCGCTCGTGGTGTTCGACTTTCATGTCCTGCAGCAACTTCTCGAAAAAAGCGTGCTGTTCGGCATTCATGTAGTCATCCGCCGGCATGGCCAGCAACTTTTCCTTTGTCATTGATTTCTCTATAAAAAATACGTGCATTAAGGCGAATAAGGGAGCGTTCCGGTCGACCTGTGCAAGTCTCGGAAAGGCGCCGTCCATTTCAAGCGCCACCCGGCACTCAATTTACGAGGGGCGGCAGTCTAAGGCCGACTTGAGGGCTCAGCAACTGAAAAGACAGGCATTTTTTCCGGGACAACCCCCAAAGGCACCAGGACGGGCTTGGTGAACGGGTCATCGGAGTGTGTTTATAGCAAGAAATTCAATGTTGTGGAGCTATATAGAAGACAAACGGTTGAAACAGACTGTTAATCATAAAATATGGGAGAGGGCTTCCCCCCTCCTGCATTCAGTGCTCAACAGTCACACGTTCATTTAGCGCTTAAGCTTGCGCTTGTTGCGGTATTGGTCGATCACCACCGCGACCACGATGATCAGGCCCTTGATGATGTCCTGGATGTACGCATCCACCCCGACGAAAGTAAACCCGCTGGCCATCACCCCAAGGATCAGCGCGCCGATCACGGTGCCGGTAATGCGCCCTACGCCGCCTGCCAGGCTCGTGCCGCCGATCACCGCAGCGGCAATCGCGTCCAGCTCATAAGACATCCCCATGCCGGCCTGGCCGGTGGCCGCACGCGCCGAAGCGACCACGCCGGCCAGGCCCGCCAGCAACCCGGCAATGCTGTAGACGATGATCAAGTGACGCTTGACGTTGATCCCCGAGGTACGCGCCGCCTGCATATTGCCGCCGATGGCATAGGTGTACTTGCCGTACTTGGTGTAGCGCAGGGCGATATGGAAAATCACCGCCACGACCAGGAAGATGATCACCGGCATCGCGCCATGGCCGATGGCCGTGTAGGAGTCCGAAAGCATGCTCACTGGCTGGCCTTCGGTGTAGTAACGCGCCAGGCCACGGGCCGAGACCATCATGCCCAGGGTGGCGATAAACGGCGGGATACCGGTGACGGCAATAATGCTGCCGTTGATCGCCCCCGCCAGCAGCCCCACCCCGAGGCCCATCGCCACCGGGATCCAGACCGGCAGGTCGGTCAGGGACGGAAACACCGCCCGGGAAAAATCGGAAGTCTGTGCCAGGCTGGCGGCGATCATCGCCGATAATGCGAGCACCGAGCCGGAAGACAGGTCGATGCCGGTGGTGATGATCACCTGGGTCACACCGATGGCCAGCAGGCCGATGATCGATACCTGCAGAATCATCAGCACCAGGCGCTGGGAGTTCATCAGGAAGCTCTGGTCGCGCACGATCCAGCCGAACAGCTCAAACACCAGGCCGATACCGATCAGCACCAGGAAGATGCTCAGTTCGGTTGGCAAACGTCGACGGTGCTTGACCGGTGCCGTGGCAGGCTTGTTATCTGTTATTGCGTTCATAGCCAATCACCTTCTTATTCTATGGCGCGGACCAACCGCAGGCCCGCGCGGCTGTTCGTCAGTGGACCACCGGCAAACCGGAAGCCAGATGCATGACTTTTTCCTGGGTCGCGTCCGCACGGTCCAGGGTGCCCATCAGTTCACCCTCGTGCATCACCATGACCCGGTCGCTCATGCCGAGCACTTCGGGCAGCTCCGAGGAGATCATGATCACGGCCATGCCTTCACTGGCGAGAAAGGAAATCAGACGGTAAATCTCGGCCTTGGCCCCCACATCGATACCGCGGGTCGGCTCATCAAGGATCAACAACCGAGGGTTGGTCATCAGCCAGCGTGCCAGCAGTGCCTTTTGCTGGTTGCCGCCCGACAGGGTGTCGATGCACTGCTCCAGGGACGGGGTCTTCACCCGCAGCTTCTTGCACATGTCTTCGCACAGCGCGCGCAAGGCTTTCTGCTGGATAAACCCATTGCCCGAATACAGCGGCAGCACCGCCATCTCCATGTTTTCCAGCACCGACAGGCACGGGAACAGGCCGCTGAGCTTGCGGTCCTCGGTCAACAGGGCAAAGCCTTTCTCGATGGCCATGTGCGGGTCGGTGATACGCACCGGCTGGCCATCCAGGGTGATCTGGCCGCTGGAGCTTGGGGTGATCCCGAAAAGGGTTTCCGCCACATTGGTGCGGCCCGAGCCCATCAACCCGGCGATGCCGAGGATCTCGCCGGCATGCAGGTCGAACGACACGTCCTTGAACACACCGTCCAGGCTCAAGTCGCGCACCGAGAGCAGCAGCTCGCCGATCGGCGCTTCGCGCACCGGGAACAATTGGCTGAGTTCACGGCCGACCATCATCGAGATCAGGCTGTCGCTGTTCATGCTGTCGGCCCGCTGCAGGCCGATATAGTGACCGTCGCGGAACACCGCCACCTCGTCGGCGATGGCGAACACTTCGTTCATCTTGTGGGTGATATAGACAATGCCTTTGCCCTGGGACTTGAGGTCGGCAATGATCGAAAACAGGTGCTCGACTTCCTTCTCGGTAATCGCCGACGTCGGTTCGTCCATGATCAGGATGTCGGAGTCATAGGACACCGCCTTGGCAATCTCCACCATCTGCCGCTCAGCGATGCTCAGGTTGCCGACGTGTTCCTCGGGGTCCAGATTAATACGCAGGCGCGCCAGCAATTCGGCGGTGCAGCGGTGCATTTCGCGGTGGTTGACCATGTGCAGGCTGTTGAGCTGCTCACGGCCGATCCAGATATTCTCGGCGATGCTCATATGGGGCATCAGGTTGAGTTCCTGGTGGATCATCGCGATCCCGGCCTTCTGCGCGGCCAACGGTGTCTCGAACACAATCGGCTGGCCCCGCAGGCGGATTTCCCCGCTGTCGGGCTGGTAGATACCGGCGATGATTTTCATCAGCGTCGACTTGCCCGCGCCGTTCTCGCCCATCAACGCCAGCACCGACCCGGGGCGTACACGCAATTGCACATCGGCCAGGGCCACGACGCCGGGAAAGCCTTTGCTGATGTTGACGATTTCCAGCAGGTAGGGTTCGTCCAGCGGCAGGGGCTGGATACCCGGAGACTGCGAGACAGTGGCTTGAGCGAGCATAAGGGGTACTCCATCTGCAGGGCGGCCGTAACCGCCCTGCCGGCTTATTGTTGTTATGTCAGGGCTACTTGAAGTCTTTGACGTTGTCCGGGGTGATCAACTGGAAAGGGATCACCACGTTCTGCTCCACCGGCTCGTGCTTGGCCATCTTGCGCGCCGCTTCCACCGAACCCACCGCCTGGCCCTTGGCATCCTGGAACGCCGATACGGTCATGTCGCCCTTGGTGATCGCGCTCAAGCCGTCCGGCGTGCCGTCGACACCCGCGATCAGCACACTGCCCTTTTCCTTACCGGCCGACTTCAGGGCCATGGACGCACCGATGGCCATCTCATCATTGTTGGCCAGCACGGCATTGAATTCGCGGCCCTGGGTCAGCCAGTCGTTGACCAGGGTCATGCCCTTGTCACGCAGCCAGATGCCGGTCTGCTCCTGTTCGATCTTGATCCCCGGGTACTTGGCCAGCACTTCCTTCACACCCTTGGTGCGGTTGGTGGTGGAGTTGTTCGCCAGGTCGCCCAGCAGGATCACGATCTTGCCCTTGCCACCGAGCTTTTCGGCGATGTACTGCATTTGCAGCTTACCTGCCTCGACATCATCGGAGGTGACGGCGACGACGTCCTTGGGCAGGTCTTTCTGGTCCGGACGACGGTTGACGAACACCAGCGGAATCTTCGCGGCGGTGGCGGCCTTGATGATGTTGGCGGTCGACGCGGTGTCGACCGGGTTAACGATAATGGCGTCGACGTTCTGGCTGATGAAGTTCTCGACCTGGCTCAGTTGCTTGACCACGTCGGCGCGAGCGTCTTCGAATTGCAGTTGCACGCCATCGCCCTTGGGATAGGACTTGGCTTGCTTGTCCATGTCTTCGCGCAGGTAGGTCAGGAAGGTGTCATCGAATGCGGACATGCTCACACCCACCTTGAGATCGGCAGCCGTGGCAAAACCGCTGGCCAGCATCATGGACAGGGCCAGCGCGGTAAAACGGATCGGGGTCTTCATGAACGGTCTGTCTCCAATTTCTTGTTGGTTTTGTGGACGTTGCGTTTATCAGAGCGAATTCGAGGGCAGTCGCACAATCGGGGCCCCGGGAATACAGCAGACCAGGGCGCCTTTGTTTTCGACGCACAGCACATTAAGGAAGGAGAAGTAGAATGGCCGGGCGCGGGGCAGGCCGCGTGGCGCAAGGACGGGGCGTAAAACTCGCAGTACAGCGCTGAAGATTTTCATCTGACGGTACCTGGTTGTTTTTGATCTTGTTTTTGTTGAGTCGCCCGAATCGAGTCCGAACGTACTTTCTGCAACCTGGAAAAGACTTTATTAGAAAATAATTTCCATATCAACCTGTTTTAGAATTTTATTCCATTTTTGTTGAAACCACCTGCTGGCGCTCGGCACTGAGGCGTGCGGCATCCAGTAGCCGGGTGGCTTCCAGTGCGTCATAGGCGTCCACCGGCAGCGGTCCCCGGCCTTGCACGGCGGCTTGCAACTGCCGATAGAACTGGGTCCAGCAGCCCTTCTCCGACGGTACCCGCTCGCGCTCCGGCCCCTGTTCGAACCACCCCCAGCGTCGATGCTCCTCAGCGCCCCAGTGCTCGCCTTCGGTTTTCGGCGACTTACCGGCCATCAGCGCCTCTTCCTGGCCATCCAAACCATCGACGGTGTAGCAACCCAAGGTGCCACTGACGCGAAAGCGCGGCGCCTGGCTATTTTGCAGGGCGCTGCCCCATAAGTGGGAAATCACCCCGTTGGCGTGGGTCAGGGAAACGAAGAAGCCATGGTCGAGGGTGGGATGTTGCGGGGTGAACTGCAACTGTGCGAATACCCGATCCACCGGGCCGAACAGTTGCAGTGCCTGGTCCACCAGGTGGCTACCCAGGTCGCGCAACCAGCCGCCACCGCTGGCATTGCCCACCGCTTGCGGGCTGTAGCGCTCCACACGGGACTCGAAGCGGGTGATGGTACCCAGCGCACCGGCGTCGATCAGTTTGCGCAGGGTCAGGTAGTCCGAGTCCCAGCGCCGGTTCTGGTAGACGCTGAGTAACACGCCCTGGCGTTCGGCGGCGGTGATCAGCGCCTGGGCCTGCTCGGCGTTGGCGGCGAAGGGCTTGTCGCTGACCACCGCCACGCCATGCTCGATGGCTTCCAGCACCAGGGCCGGACGGCCCTTGAGGGTGGTGGAAATCACCAGGGCGTCGACACCGGCTTCGACGATCTGGCCGATGCTGTCAAAGGCCTTGACCCCTGGAAGATCAGTACTCAATTGCTGGCGGCGCTCGGGTGAACGCGTCACCACGCCGACAAACGTGGCGCCTGGCAGCGTTGCAATCAGCGGCGCATGAAAGAAGCGTCCGCCGTGGCCGTAGCCGACTAGTCCGATTCGCATGATCAACTCCTGAGTTGAATTGGAAACCCAATCAACGGTGGGAGGGGCTTGCCCTAATGCCAGTCATTAAGGCTTTTTTGTAGGAGCGAGCTTGCTCGCGAAAAACTCACAGGCGCCGCGTTCATTCAGGAAACACGCGTTATCGTTGACGTTCTTCGCGAGCAAACTCGCTCCTACACCTCCCACATTGACCGAGTGTTAGCCGTAGAAGCGTGGGCGATCCGGCAGGCTGACCTTGACGATCTGCCCACTGCCCTGCGCTTCGATACACGCATCCGCCGCCACCGCAGCCGCAAAGCCATCCCACGCCGACGGCCCGCCGACGTGCCCCGCCAGCACGCTATCAATGAAGGCCTGCAATTCCACGTCATAAGCGCCGATAAACCGGTCTTTCCAATCCATCAGAATCGCATTGGACAGTTTGGCGCCACTGCGCAATTGCACCTGGGACGGTTCCGGCAGCTTGGCGATGCCAGTCTCCCCCACCACTTCGCACTGGATGTCGTAGCCGTACTGGCAGTTCACAAACACTTCGACGTCGATGCGCGTGCCCTTGGCGGTTTCCAGCAACACGATCTGCGGGTCGCGCAGGTGGGCCAAGGCTTTACTGGTCTTGCGCGGGAACACCACTTGCACGGAAACATAATCGTCGTCGAGCAGCCAACGCAGCACATCCAGCTCATGGATCAAGGTATCGGTGATCGCCATATCGGTCTTGTAGTTCTCGCCCACCGTCGGGTTGCGGTGAGCGCAGTGCAGCATCAACGGTTCACCGATCTGGCCACTGTCGATCACCGCCTTGAGGGCGCGATAGCCTTCGTCATACGGGCGCATGAAGCCCACTTGCACCAGACGCTTGCCGCAGGCCACTTCGGCCTCGACGATCTTGCGGCAACCTTCGGCGGTGACCGCCAGGGGTTTTTCGCAGAACACCGGTTTGCCGGCGGCGATGGCGGCGAGCACGAACTCTTCGTGGCTAGGGCCCCAGGAGGTCACGAGAACGGCTTGAACTTCAGGCGAATGGATCAGCGCGTGGCCATCGGCATACACCTCGGCGTCCAGCTTCAAATCGGCCACCACCTTGGCGGCCTGCTCAAGGTTGATGTCGGTCACCGCCACCACCTGGCTGTTGAGCAGGGTCTGGCTGCAACGACGAATATGGTCGCGGCCGATGGCGCCGGTACCGATTACACCTAGCTTCAAAGACATACAAACACTCCTCTTGTTATTAGTACTGCCGGGCCTTGGCCAGGTGTTCATTGAGTTTTTTCGCGGCGGCGTTGGTGCGCTCGCTGGTAGACACCTGCGCCACGCCGACCCGCCACCACGACAGGTAGCCGTGAACCATGGTCTTGGGCAGCACCTTGATATCGATCAGGGTCGAGACCGTCTGCTTGCGCGCGTCGGCCAGGGCGGCTTCCAGCTGTTCCACCGTGCTGACCTTGTAGGTCTTGCAGCCATAGGCCGCCGCGCTCATGGCGAAGTCCACCGGTACCAGGCCGCCGTCGAGCTTGCCGCTCTCGGGGTTGCGGAAGCGGAACTCGGTGCCGAAGCTGTCCATGCCATTGCCGATTTGCAGGTTGTTGATGCAGCCGAAGGCCATGTTGTCGAGCAGCACCACATTGATCTTGCGCCGCTCCTGGATCGAGGTGGCCAGCTCCGAGTGCAGCATCATGTAGGAGCCGTCGCCGACCAGGGCGTAGACCTCCTTGGTCGGCTCGGCGAGTTTCACGCCAAGGGCGGCATTGATCTCGTAGCCCATGCACGAATAGCCGTACTCGACGTGGTAGGTGTTGACCCCCTTGCTGCGCCAGGCCCGCTGCAAATCGCCGGGCAGGCTGCCGGCCGCGGCGACGATGATCGCGTCGTCGGCCAGGCGCTCGTTGAGTACGCCGAGCACTCGGCTTTGGGTCAGGCACGAGCCGGTCAGTTCGATAAATTCACGCAGCACGGCGCGGTCCAGGTGGTCATCGACCTCAGGCACGAAGGCGTCGCCCTGGTATTCCACCGAATGCACACGGTCGACTTCCGCCGCCAACCGGGCCTTGGCCTCGCGGACCTGCTCGCCCCAGCCGGCGCGGTAGTCGCCGAGGGCATCGGCCAGCGCTTCCAGGGCGACTTTGGCATCGCCCAGCACTTGCACGCCGTCGAGTTTCAACGCGTCGCAGGGGCTGATATTGAGGTTGAGAAACGTCACCTCGGCATGCTTGAACAGCGATTTCGACGAGGTCGTGAAGTCGGTATAGCGCGTACCGATACCGATGATCAGATCAGCCTCGGGCGCCAGCAGGTTGGCCGCCAGGCAGCCGGTTTCGCCGATACCGCCAACGTTAAGCGGGTGGCTGGACACCACCGCACTCTTGCCCGCCTGGGTTTCGGCGAACGGAATATCAAAACGCTCGGCAAAGGCTTGCAGCGCGGCATTCGCGCCGGAGTACTTCACGCCGCCACCGCAGATGATCAGCGGTTTGCGCTTGCCCCGGAAAGCCGCCAACGCATCGCCGATCATCGCGACGGTGGCCGGGCGGCGGTCGATACGGTGCACACGTTTTTGCAGGAAGTAGTCGGGGTAGTCCCAGGCTTCAGCCTGCACATCCTGCGGCAATGCCAGGGTCACCGCGCCGGTCTCGGCCGGGTCGGTCAGCACGCGCATGGCATGAATCGCCGCAGTCATCAACTGCTCAGGGCGGTTGATGCGGTCCCAGTATTTGCTCACGGAGCGAAACGCATCGTTGGTGCTGATGCTCAGGTCATGGAACTGCTCGATCTGTTGCAACACCGGGTCGGGCTGGCGGCTGGCGTAGACATCACCGGGCAACAGCAGCAACGGGATACGGTTGGCGGTGGCGGTCGCGGCGGCGGTCAGCATATTCGCCGCGCCTGGGCCGACGGAGGCGGTGCACGCGTAGATCTTGCGGCGCAGGTGTTGCTTGGCAAAACCGATAGCGGCGTGGGCCATGCCTTGCTCGTTACGGCCCTGGTGCACGACCAGGTCGCCGCTGTCCTGCTCCAGGGCCTGGCCCAGGCCGAGCACGTTGCCGTGGCCGAAAATGGTGAACACGCCGGCGACGAACTTGCTCTGCACGCCGTCGACTTCGATGTATTGGTTGTCCAGGAACTTCACCAGAGCCTGGGCCATGGTCAATCGGGTAGTGGTCATGTGGCGTCCCTTATCGTTTTTGCAGGTGGGCGATGCTTGCCCTCAACGCCTGCTGGATATCCGTCAGCGCATGCACGCTTTCGGCAAACGGCTCGAACGACAGATAGCCGCTGTAGCCGGTGCTGAGCAAGGTGTCGATCTGGGCCGCATTGCCGAGAATGTCGCCCTCGCCCACCAGCACGCGGTGGCCGTCGCGGATCGAACTCAGCGGGGCCTCGGCCTCTTCCACGCCGGAGATATGCACCAGGCCGGTCAGTTCGGGGAAAAACGCCTGCTCGCCGGCCAGGTGGTGATGGAAGGTGTCGTGCACCAGGCGGAACACATCCAGGCCACCGATGGACTGGATCGCTTCCACCGCCACGCGTTTGCGGCGCAGGGCACACGCCTGGAAACCCAGCGGCTCGATAAAACCGAGAATCCCGTATTCGCGCAGGATCGGCGCCAGTTCGCTCAGTGCCGTGCGCAAACCGGCAGCACGCTGGGCCTCGTCACGGGTATCGCCGCGTTCATTGAACGGGCACATCACCAGGCCCTGGGCCCCGCATTCACGGGCGTAGGTGGCGAGCTCGATCGCCTGGGCGCGGCGTTCGGCGTTCCACACATCAAAGGGGTACAGCGCGTTGATCGACAGTACCGTGATGCCCTGTGCCGCGCACATTTCGCGCACGCGGCTGGCCGGGGTGCCGTATTCGATTTGACGGTCCTTGAGGTCGTTGCGAAGCTCGATGGCATCGCATTTCAAGGCCACGGCCAGCTGGATGAAATCCGGTAGGGACAGGTTGGGCGCGACCATACGGTTAAGGGCAAAGCGTAGAGGCGACTTCATTGTTGTTCTCCGTCCAAAACCGGTTAAAGGTCCAGCAGCCAGCTGTGCTGCGGGTCGTTATGGAAATGCCAGGCCCGCTTGGGGCCGGCCATCACGTTCAGGTAGTAGGACTCGTAGCCATACGGCACGCTGACCGGGTGATACCCCTTGGGCACCACCACCAAGTCGCTGTTTTCCACGGCCATGGCCTGGTCGATGCTGCGGTCGTCGGTGTACACCCGCTGGAACACGAAACCCTGGGGCGGGTTGACCTGGTGGTAGTAGGTCTCTTCGAGAAAGCTTTGGTGCGGCAGGTCGTCGGTGTCGTGCTTGTGCGGCGGGTAGCTGGACGAGTGCCCGGACGGCGTGCGCACTTCCACCACCAGCAGGGAATGGGCCGGCTCGCTGTCCGGCAGGATGTCGCACACGTAGCGGGTGTTGGCGCCTTTGCCACGCACGCTGCGCTTGCACTGCTCGGGGCGGATCAGGCGAGGTTCGTAACCCGCCGCACCGGGCGCGGCGCAGACCGCGATTTGCACGTCGCTCAGGGCTGTCACCTGGGCGTCGGTGCCCGGCGGCAAGTAAGCGGCGAACGGCGATTTGTCTTCGAACACCGATTGGCGATCCCCGAGGTTCTGCCAGTTGAAACCTTCGCCCTGGATCGTCACGCGACCGCTGAGCAGCACCAGGCACAGCTCCTGATCGCCGGCGGTGACAGGCAGGGTTTCGCCCAGGCTCAAGCGGTAGGCGGCAAAGTCCACGTACTCCAGGCGGCCGGCTTCCAGGGCGACCATGGTTTGGCCGCGTTTGCTGCTTTTGACCAACAAGCTCATCACCGGGTCCTCTCGCTGAGAAGGGCTCGCAAGGTGTCGTAGCCCTTTTTGGCATAGATATAACTGGGCGCCACCGCCGGGTCCTGCTCGGCTTCCACCACCAGCCACCCTTCGTATCGGGCCGCCAGCAGCACGTCGAGCAGCGCGGCAAAGTCAATATCGCCATCGCCGGGCACGGTGAAGGTGCCGTTGACGATGCAGTCGGGAAAGCTCCACATCTGGTTGCGCGCCAGTTGCACCACCGGCTTGCGCACGTCCTTGAAATGCACGTGGCAGACGCGGTCGATATGCTTGCGCAGCACCTCGAGGGGTTCGCCGCCGCCCATGTAGCAGTGGCCCGAATCGAACAGCAGGCCGACTTCCGGGCCGGTGCGGCGCATCAATTCGTCGATGTCTTGCGGGGATTCGACGTAGGCGCCCATATGGTGGTGGTAGGCCAGGCGCACGCCCTGGGACAGGGTGAAGCGTGCGAGTTCCGTGAGTTTGTCGGCATAGTCCTGCCACGCCTGCTCACTGTGGAAACGCGGGCGTTCAATCAGGCGGATGCGTGAGCCCTGGATCGAATCGGCGACTTCGCCGTACACCAGTACGGTGGCGCCGTTTTGTTTCAGCAGTTCGACGTGGCCGGCGATGGCCTCGATTTCTTCCGCCACCGAGCGCCGGGCCAGGCGGCTGGAATACCAGCCGGAGACCAGCGCCAGGTCATAGGGACGCAATACGTCGCCGACGCCCTTGGCGTCCTTGGGGAATTTGCCGTTGAGTTCAAACCCTTCGTAGCCGATTTCCTTACCTTCGCTCAAGGCAGTGCTCAGGGGCGTTTCACCGCCCAGGGCCGGCAGGTCGTCGTTGCTCCAGGAGATCGGGTTGATGCCAATTCGGATTGCGGGCATGGCTGCACCTATTGTTTTTATCTGACTTAAGCCTGGTGAGATTTGCTTTTATGTGGGAGGGGGCTTGCCCCCTCCCACATTGGAATTGCATTGCACATTGAGAACGGTGATCAGGTTCGGGCACTGCGCCAGGCGTCGATGAGTTGCTCAAAGGTCGCCTGGACCTGCTGAATCAACGTCTCATCATCGATCTCCCCCGCCATCCACAAACGACTCGGTTCCTGGAAGATCGTACGGCCCACGGCAAACCCACGGCAGGTGCTGCTCTGACTGGCGTTGCGGAACCCCTCGGCCAGGCTTTCGGCTGACGCATTCAGGCCCAGCAGTACCACGCCACGGCAGTACGGGTCGCGTTCCTGGATCAGCGCATCGAGCTTTTTCCAATCCTCGGCCGGCTGCGCCTCGATCTTCCACCACGCCGGGTAGATACCCAGGTTGTACAGGCGCTTGAGGCTGCGGTAGAGCACGTCCGGGTAGGTGGACGGATGATCCTTGGGCGGGATGACTTCCAGCAGCAGTTCATGACCGCTGACCAGGGATGCCTCATACACCGCCTTGAGCTGGGCTTCCTGTTCCAGGCGCAGCAATGGCTCGTCATCGGGGTGGTATTGCACCAGGCACTTGATGATCTGCTCCTGGGGCCAGGCGATCAGGTTGCTGCCGATCGACCGCCCATGCTCGAACGCCAGGGGCCGCGAGTTCTGCACCTCCACCGGACGCGCGATCCACCAACCACGACCGCTGGCGGCGTTGAGCGCGTCCTGGCCGAAGCGCTGGTCGGCGAGCAGGCCCACATCGGCCGCCACGCCCTGCTCGCGCAGCTTGTGCTCCACCCGCTCCACCGCCTGGATAAACAGCTGCTTGATCGCACTGATGCGCGTCAGATCCTGCCCGCCGCGTTGTGCCAGGTCGACCAACTGCCAGCGGTGGTCGAAGGCGAAAATGAACAGCTGTTTCCACGCCTTGCGGGGCACGCTGACGCGGTGCAGGCGTTGCAGGGTTGCGTCCTGGTCCGGGCGGGTAATCGGTACCGGGCTGTTGAACAGGTAATCCAGTTCGGCCGGCGTCGGCATGGCCGGGGCGCAGGCGTGGCGGGAGACCACCAGGCCGCCGCAGGCATTGGCCAACTGGCTGCAACGCTCGTCGCTGGCGTCGTTCAGCCAACCGCTGAGGAAGCCCGACATAAAGGCATCGCCGGCGCCCAGCACATTGAGCACTTCAACGCGCACGCCGGGGTAGATCGCACCGTCTTCCAGCCGCGCAGGGATCGCACCGTGAATCACCGTGCAACCCTGGGGGCCGAGCTTGACCACCAGGGTCGCCGGGGTCAGTTCGCGCACGGTGCGCAGGGCGGTGAGCAGATCTTCACTGCCACCGGCGATCAGAAATTCTTCTTCCGTACCGACGATCAGGTCGAAGCGCGGCAGGATTTTCTGCACATGCTGGCTGACCTTCTGGTCGGCGACGAAACGGGTCTCGCCATCGGCCTTGCCCGCCAGGCCCCACAGCACCGGACGGTAGTCGATATCCAGCACCCGCTGGACGTTGTGCTTGGCTGCATAGTCCAGGGCCTGGATGCTGGCCTTGTACACGCCGTCGGTGGAGAAATGCGTGCCGGTGATCAGCAACGCCTTGCTGGAGGCGATAAAGGCTTCGTTGATGTCTTCGCCGCGCAGGGCCATGTCGGCGCAGTTTTCACGGTAGAACACCAGGGGGAAGGTCTCGCGGTCCTTGAGGCCGAGCAGCACCAGCGCGGTGAGGCGCTCCGGGTCGACCTTGATGCCGCTGACGTCGCAGCCCTCACGTGCCAGGGACTCCACCAGGAAACGCCCCATATGGTCGTCGCCCACCCGGCTGAGCATGGCCGACTTAAGCCCCAGCCGGGCGGTGCCGAAGGCGATATTGGCGGAGGAACCGCCGAGGTATTTGGCGAAACTGGACACGTCCTCAAGCCGTGCACCGACTTGCTGTGCATAGAGGTCGACGCCCAGGCGCCCGAGGCAAATCAAATCCAATTGACGCCCACTGGCAAAACGAGTCTGGCCCATGCTGGCTCCTGTTATTTTTATCAGCCTGCGTTGTGCCGCCGTAGCGACGGCAAACGCTCTTGGTGGAAGCAGACTAGAACGTTCAGCGTCCTCAATCAATATTTATTCCAGAATTATTTTTAGTGGAATATTTTTTCCAATACGTCAGCATAGGGGCCTGCCAGCCCGCGTGGATCGTTTCAGCAGACCACGGGCCCGGTGATGCCGGGGTATTTTTTTGCGCCTACCCTGTAGACTTGCGTCCACCCATCAGCGCACCGAAGAACAAGCCAGAAGGATTGCCCATGTCCCGCACCGATCAGCCGGCCACGCCCGAGACCGCTTCCCAAGACACTCTCGCCAGCCCTCCGATCAATGCCGAACGCTTGTTGCAGCTGATCACCGATGAGTACGAAAGCCTGCCGCGCCAGCTCAAGCGCATTGCCAGTTATATGAGCCAGCAGAGCGACCGGATCATGGTCGACCGCATCAGCGACATCGCCCGCGAATGCGAAGTGCACCCGTCGGCCATCGTGCGGTTCTCCCAGCGCTTCGGCTTCAGTGGGTTCAGTGAGATGCAGGCGCTGTTTCGCGAGGCCTACACCCACAAGACCACGCCGGTGCAGAACTACCAGCAGCGCATCCGCAGCATGATCGCCAACAAGTCGCAGAAAGCCAGTGGCGGTGACCTGGCGCGCGAGTGCGTCAACGCCACCCTTTCGGGGATCGAACGCCTGGGGCTGGAGCTCGATGATGCAGCCTTCGAGAAAGCCGTGGACCTGGTGGTCAACGCTGACAATATCTACGTGGTGGGCGTACGGCGCTCCTTCGCGGTGGCCGATTACCTGGTCTACAACCTGCAACACACCAACAAGCGCATTCACCTGATTTCCGGCCTGGGTGGCAGCTACCGCGAGCAGATGCGCAGTGTGCGCGCCAACGACCTGGTGATCGCCATCAGTTTCACCCCCTACGGTAAAGAGACCCAGCACTGCCTGCGCATCGCCCAGCACCACCAGGCCAAGACCCTGATCATCACCGATAGCAACCTCTCGCCCCTGGCCAAGCGGGCGAATGCGGTGCTGCTGGTCAATGAGGGTTCGTCGTTTGCCTTCCGTTCGTTGAGCGCCACCTTGTGCCTGTGCCAGGCGTTATTCATTGCCGTGGCGTATCGACTGGAATTGAAGGTGGACGAAATTCACGAGCAAGTCGGATTCGACGACTGACCATCAAACACCCCAAATCAAATGTGGGAGGGGGCTTGCCCCCGATAGCGGTGTATCAGTCGCCGGCTCGGCTGACTGACACCCTATATCGGGAGCAAGCCCCCTCCCACAAATAACCGGGATCAGTGCATGAAGATCGCGATCAGGATGATCACCGGGATCGGCACGCCGAGGAACCACAGAAGTAATGAGCGCATGGTGTTCTCCTTGAATTAACGAACGTAGGTTTCGGTTTCGACGTACACCACGGCATCGCGGCGACGGCCACCAAAGGTCGCGGCGAAGCTGGCAAAGAAGGCGCCGATCAACAGGGCGACAAAGGTCCACAGTGAGGTATAGGCGGCGACTTTGGCGGCCGTATCCGCGGCTTGCTTGGCTTTGAGCTTGGCGTCTTCGACCGCTTTACGGGCATCGCCGTAGACTTTGTCGATACGCGCTTCGGCATCGGCCTGGCTGAGGTTGGTGCGCTGGCTGATCAACTGGGCCAGGTAGGCACGGTCGTCTGCGGCGAGTTGGCCATCATTGCTCAGGGTGCGGGTGAAGATGCGTGCAACCACGCCATGGGCAGCGTCATCACTGACGGCGACCGGGCGATCATCACGAAACAGGCTGTCGACGTAGTAGTCGAAGTCGCCGCCGTTAACGCCTTTGGCTGCACTGCCCGCGGCTTGAGTGATCCCGTTGGCCGCGCCTGCTGCCACGCTGGCACCGGCTTTTACACCACCGCTCACGACACTGCTGACCGAACCGACCACCAGCACTGCGGTGATCAGCGTGGCGACCGCCCAGGCCAGGAAGCCATGGGCCGTGTCGCGAAAGTACACCTCATCGCCATGCATATTGGCCCACTTCACCCGCAACCGGCCGGCGATGTAGCCGCCCAGGCCCGAGGCGACGATCTGGGTAAAGGCCAGCCAGACAATGGTGGAAATGCCAAGGCCCTTGGCGCTGATACCGCTGTCGGCCCACGGCGACACCGCCGAAAAGCCCAGGCCGAAGCCCAGCAGCACCAGGATCAGGGACAACGCAGCCGCGGCAGCGGCCCCGGCGAAAATCGCCCCCCAGGAAACCCCGGAGAGCGTGCTCGACTCTTGCAGCGTGGATGAGGATGTAATCATTGTTGTTCAGCTCCCGGCAGGAAATTAAGTGTTACAAGTCTCAAAAGGGACAGTGCAGCCAGCGTGCCAGGCAGTTGAAAAAATAAAATTCATAGTTTTCAAACAGTTAACAAAATTGAACTCACTTGAACCATGCAACTTGCAATAAATGACTGTTTCAGGCGGGCGTTATGCATTCCCTGTGGGAGGGGCTGGCCCTAATGCCAACGTACAGCGGCTTGTGTAGGAGCGAGCTTGCTCGCGAAGAACCTCAACGATAACGCGTGTTTCCTGAATCAACGCGGCGCCCGTGAGTTTTTCGCGAGCAAGCTCGCTCCTACAAAAATGCCTTGACCGACTGGCGTTAGGGCCTTCCCCCCGCCCTCACCGGCCGATGCCCGCCATGAAACTTGTGTCAGTTTTGCCAATATGAAGTTTTATTTAGGAAGCATTCAGCCATTTCTTGGCAAAATGCCCCCACTTCTAGTGTGAATCGCTCACCAGGTAATCCTATGACCCGCATTTTGACTATCGAGGATGACGCCGTAACGGCCCGCGAGATCGTCGCCGAGCTGAGTAGCCATGGACTGGACGTAGATTGGGTGGACAACGGCCGTGAAGGCCTGGTCCGCGCTGTGAGTGGTGATTACGATCTGATCACCCTCGACCGTATGCTGCCGGAACTCGATGGCCTGGCCATCGTCACCACCCTGCGCACCATCGGCGTGTCGACACCGATCCTGATGATCAGCGCGCTCTCCGATGTGGACGAACGCGTGCGCGGCCTGCGCGCCGGTGGCGACGACTACCTGACCAAACCCTTCGCCTCCGACGAAATGGCCGCCCGCGTCGAGGTGCTGCTGCGACGCAAAAGCACGGTCAAGGAATTTGAAACCGCGTTGCGCGTGGCCGACCTCGAACTCAACCTGATCAGCCGTGAAGCCAGCCGCGCCGAGCAACCCCTGAGCCTGCTGCCCACCGAATACAAACTGCTGGAATTCCTGATGCGCAACACCGGGCAGATCCTGTCGCGGATGATGATCTTCGAGGAAGTCTGGGGTTATCACTTCGACCCGGGCACCAACCTGATCGATGTCCACATCGGTCGCCTGCGCAAGAAAATCGATCCACCGGGCCTCACGCCGCTGATCCGCACGGTACGAGGTTCCGGTTATGTCATTGCTGAACCCCTCTAAGGGCTGGCGTTCTTCCAGCAGCCGCTTGCTGGCGCTGTACAGTTCGCTGTTCGTGGCCTGGAGTTGCATCCTCATGGGGGTGCTGTACTACGAGGTGTCGGGTTACCTGGGCGACCTGTCGCGCCATTCGCTGATGCAGCGCCAGCATCTGTTCCAACGCTTCGACGGCGAAGAACTGGTCGAAGCCCTGACCACCAGCATGACCTTCGACATGAAGGGCGTGGACGCCTATGGCCTGTTCGACGAGCAATTTCGCCCGTTGAGCGGACCGATCCGCGCGATCCCGCCAGACCTTCCGAGGGACGGCAAGATCCACGCCCTGGTTAATTGCGTCGACTCTGACGACCCGAAACTGCCCAAGGACAGCTGCGACGCCGTGGTGACCCATACCGACGACGGCCGCTGGCTGGTGCTGGTGCGCGCCAACGGTTCGCTGTTCGGCGTGACCCGGATCATCTGGCATGCGTTGTTGTGGGCGCTGTCCCTGACCATCATCCCCGGCGCGGCCGGCTGGCACCTGTTGCGCCGCCGCCCGTTACGGCGAATCCGCGGGATCCAGGCCAGCGCCGAAGCCATCGTCGCCGGCGACCTCACCCACCGTTTGCCGCTGTCGAATCGGCGTGACGAGCTCGATATGCTCGCCGCCATCGTCAACGCCATGCTCGACCGTATCGAGAAGCTGATGAACGAGGTCAAGGGCGTGTGCGACAACATCGCCCACGACCTGCGCACCCCGCTGACCCGCCTGCGGGCGCAGCTCTACCGTATCCGGCAGGAGGCAGAGAAAGACTCGGGCTACGCCGTGAAACTGGACGACGCGATTGCCGAGACCGATACCCTGATGGCGCGCTTTCGCGGGCTGTTGCGCATCTCGGAACTGGAAGACCACCAGCGCCGCTCCGGCTTCCTGGTGATGGACCCCCTGCCCCTGTTACGCGAACTGCATGACTTCTACCTGCCCTTGGCCGAGGAAGGCGAATTGCACCTCAGGCTGGATGTTCCGGAGTCCCTGCCGTGGATCACCGGCGACCGTGCCCTGTTGTTCGAGGCCCTGTCCAACTTGCTGAGCAATTCGATCAAGTTCTCCCCACCGGGTGGTGAAGTGATTTTGCGCGGGCTCAATGACGCCGGCAGCGCACGCATCGAAGTGCACGACTCCGGGCCAGGCATACCGGCAGCGGAGCGTGATGCGGTGTTCCAACGTTTCTATCGCGTGGACGAAGGCGACCAGCGAGGAGGCTTCGGGCTGGGCTTGTCGATTGTCGCGGCGATCATCAACTTGCATGGGTTCAAGTTGGAAGTCGGTACCAGCGAGCAAGGCGGTGCGCGCCTGGTCCTTGAATGCCGCCAGCAGCTGATGCCCGAAGCCTGAGAGCCTGTGGGAGATTCCCCTCCCTGTGGCGAGGGGGCTTGTTGTGGCGAGCGTGCTTGTTGTGGCTAGCGGACCTGTTGTGGTGAGCGGGCTTGTTGTGGCGAGCGGGCTTGCCCCGCGTTGGGGCGCGTAGCGGCCCTAAAACCAGTCTCCCGGTTCTACCAGAAGAAATGCGGTGGCCTTATTGGGGGCTGCTTCGCAGCCCAACGCGGGGCAAGCCCGCTCGCCACAGCGCTCCCCTGATAGAGCGGATCAGCCTGGGAAATTCGCCCGCAACGCCTCGACCCCACCTTTGTAAACCCCGGCAAACAACGCTTCCACCCCTGCATCCGTGGTACCCGCCGCCGGGGTAAACACGCCCGACCAGGTCACCTTGGCCGACGACTCCGTCAGCGCCTCGACCTGCAGCGTCGACAGGTACGCACTCACCGGAAACGGTGACTGTTCAATCGTATAGCTGTAGGTGCGCGCCACGTTATCGAAGGTCTGCAAACGCTCGACCACCACGCCGCCGTCAGCGGTTTGCAGGTGACGTAGGCGGCCGCCTTCACCGAGCTCGCTCTTGGTGATCAGCGGCAGCCAGTCCGGCAGGCTGTTGAAGCCACCCACCAGTTGCCAGACCTGATCGGCCGATACCGGAATTTCAATTACTGCGGCTGCTTTTGGCACGGTAAATCTCCAGAAGTCATAGGAAAACGTCGCCCAGACTGCCACGCCCTGCACGTCAATGCATCAATTCCCTCAACCGATACCACAGCATCCCCAGTGCCAGCAGCGGCGAACGCAATGCCTTGCCGCCGGGGAAGGTCATGTGGGGCACCTGGCTGAAAATATCCAGGCCTGGGCTTGTACCGGCGTGAATGCCTTCGGCCAGCAGTCGCGCGCACCAATGGGTGACGTTCAGCCCATGCCCGGAATACCCCTGGGCGTAGAACACGTTGGGGTACTGCTTCAAGCGCCCGACCTGCGGGAAGCGGTTGGCGGTAATGCCGATCTTGCCGCCCCATTGGAACTCGATGGCGGTGGTGGCCAGCTGTGGGAACACCTTGAGCATTTTCGGCCGCATATAGGCCGCGATGTCCACCGGATCGCGTCCGGAGTAATGGCAGGCGCCGCCGAACAACAGGCGACGGTCTGCGGATAGCCGGTAGTAATCCAGGCCGACTTTCTGGTCGCACAGCGCCAGGTTCTGTGGGATCAGTTGACGGGCCAGCGCCGGCGACAACGGCTCAGTGGCGATGATGTAGCTGCCGGCGGGCAGCACCTTGCCACTCAAGCGCGGCTCCAGTTCTTCCAGATGTGCATTGCACGCCAGCACCAGGTTGGCAGCACGCACCGTACCGGCGGCGCAACGCACCTTAACCGTGTCGCCGTGGATCAGTTCCACCACCTCGGTGTGTTCAAAGATCTGCACGCCGAGGGACTCGGCGACCTTCGCCTCACCCAGCACCAGATTGAGTGGGTGCAAATGCCCGGACCCCATGTCCACCAGGCCACCGGCATAGACCGTCGAACCCACCACCTGTTGTATATCCAGAGGGCCCACCAGGCGGGTTTCATGGGCATACCCCAACACCGCCAGGTGCTCCTGCTCGCCGTTGAACGCAGCAAACTGCGCCGGGGTATTGGCCAGTTCACAAAAGCCCCAGCGCAAGTCGCAGTCGATGCCGTGCTCGATAATGCGTTCACCCACCAACGCCACCGAATCGATCCCGGCACGCTCCAGGTAACGCACGCCCTCCTCGCCCACGTACTTGGCAAACCCCGCCACGTCATGGCCGATACCGCGAATCAACTGCCCGCCATTACGCCCGCTGGCGCCCCAACCGATGCGTCGGGCCTCCAGCAGGATCACCGAGAGCCCGCGCTGCGCCAGCTCGATGGCCGTGTTGACGCCGGTGAACCCGCCGCCGATCACACACACGTCGGCGGTCAAGTCGGCGCCCAGTGAAGGGCGCTCGACAACCGCGTTGGCCGTGGCTCGGTAATAGGAACGGGCGTGCTCACGGGACTGCATCATTTATTGGTCTTCACTTTGCTCCACGCGCGGGTCATCAGGCGCATGGTCGCCGGGGTCGGCGTGGTGGAAATATAGAGTTTGTCGAGGACTTCCTGGGACGGATACACCTCAGGGTTGTTCACCAGTTCCGGGTCCATGAACGCCTTCGCCGCCGGGTTGGCGTTGGCATAGCCGACCGAGGTACTGACCTTGGCAATCACTTCGGGATCCAGCAGGTAGTTGATAAACGCGTGGGCTTCTTTCGGGTTGCTCGCATCGGCCGGAATGGCCAGCAGGTCAAACCACAGGTTGGAGCCTTCCTTGGGAATCGAGTAGGCAATGTTCACTCCGTTCTTGGCTTCCTTGGCGCGGTTGGCGGCCTGGAATACGTCGCCGGAATAACCAAAGGCTACGCAGATATCACCGTTGGCCAAGTCCGAGATGTACTTGGAAGAATGGAAGTAGGTGATGTAGGGGCGCAGCGTCAGCAACTTGGCCTCGGCTTCCTGGTAGTCCTTGGGACTCTCGCTGCGCGGGTCCTTGCCCATGTAATTGAGGATCGCCGGGAACAGCTCGTCCGCCGAATCAAGGAAGGCCACGCCGCACTGGTTGAGCTTCTTGAGGTTCTCCGGCTCGAACAGTACCGCCCACGAATCGATATGGTCGATGCCCAGCACCTGCTTGACCTTGTCGACGTTATAGCCGATGCCATTGGTGCCCCACAGGTACGGCACCGAGTGCGCGTTGCCGGGGTCGTTTTTCTCCAGCAGCTTGAGCAGCTTGGGGTCGAGGTTCTTGAAGTTGGGCAACTGCGCACGGTCCAGCTTGAGGAACGCGCCGGCCTTCACCTGGCGCGCGAGGAAGTGGTTGGACGGCACCACCACGTCATACCCGGTGCGCCCCGCCAGCAACTTGCCCTCCAGGGTTTCGTTGGAGTCGAACACGTCGTAGATCACCTTGATCCCCGTCTTGGCCTGGAAATCGGCCAGGGTGGTTTCGCCGATGTAGTCGGTCCAGTTGTAGACGCTGACGGTTGGCGCCGCCTGGCTGGCACTGCTGAACGCCGCCACCAGGGCCAGCGGGAGAAGCTTTTTCACGAGACGCATATCGACACCCCTTTATGATTATTTAGACGCTCAACAACAGGAACTCACGCTCCCAGGAACTGATCACCCGCTTGAAATTCTCATGTTCGGCGCGTTTGACCGCGACGTAGCCACGCACGAACTTGTCGCCCAGGTACTGCTTGACCGTCGCGCACTCCTCCATGCGCACCAGGGCGTCTTCGAGGGTGATGGGCAGTCGCAGGTTGCGCCGCTCGTAGGCGCGGCCTTCCACCGGGGCGCTGGGTTCGATCCGTTCGATCATGCCCAGGTAGCCACACAGCAGGCTGGCGGCGATCGCAAGGTAAGGGTTGGCATCCGCGCCGGGCAGACGGTTTTCCACGCGCATGGCGTCGGGGTTCGAGGTGGGCACGCGCAGGCCGACCGTGCGGTTTTCTTCGCCCCACTCCACATTGACCGGCGCCGATGTGTCCGGCAAAAAGCGGCGGAACGAGTTCACGTTCGGCGCGAACATCGGCAACAGCTTGGGGATGTACTTCTGCAAACCGCCAATGTGATGCAGGAACAGTTGGCTCATCTTGCCGTCGGCGTCGACAAACACCGGCTTGCCCGTGGCGATCTCCACCACGCTCTGGTGCAGGTGCATGGCGCTGCCCGGCTCATCGGCCACGGGCTTGGCCATGAAGGTCGCGGCCACATTGTGCTTGAGCGCGGCCTCGCGCAGGGTGCGCTTGAACACGGTGATCTGGTCAGCAAGGTCCAACGCGTCGCCATGGCGGAAGTTGATTTCCATCTGCGCCGGGCCGTCTTCGTGGATCAGCGTATCGAGGTCCAGGCCCTGGGCTTCGCACCAGTCATAGACGTCCTCGAACAGCGGGTCGAACTCGTTGGCCGCGTCGATGGAAAACGACTGCCGACCGGTCTCGGCACGGCCGGAACGGCCCACCGGGGTTTTCAGCGGCAGGTCCGGGTCTTCGCAGCGCTGAGTCAGGTAGAACTCCATTTCCGGCGCGACAATCGGCTGCCAGCCTTGCTCGGTATAGAGCTGCAGGACCTTCTTGAGCACATTGCGCGGCGACAGTTCGATGGGGTTGCCCTGTTTGTCGAAGGTGTCGTGGATCACGATGGCGGTGGGTTCAATCGCCCACGGCACCACATAGGTGGCATTGGCCACCGGGCGGCAGACCATGTCGATGTCGGCCGGGTCGAGCAGGTCGTAGTAGATATCGTCGTCGACAAAGTCCCCGGTTACCGTTTGCAGCAACACACTTTCCGGCAGGCGCATGCCTCGCTCATGCAGGAACTTGTTGGTGGGTGCGATCTTGCCGCGTGCGATGCCAGTCAAATCACTGATCACGCATTCGACTTCGGTAATCTTGTGTTCTTTCAGCCAGGCGGACAGCTGATCGAAGGGGGCGTTCATAAGGACCTCGTCATGGGTGGAGTGCTGCGCCGGCTTGTACTCCTGGCGCATTGAGGTCTATCTTGGGCCAGCCGTCGAACGGCATCTATCCACTTTGCACGAACCACAACGCACCAATAGAGTGCGTACGGATCACCCCATGACACAGGCAACCGCCTTGCGCGTACAGGCCTTCACCACCGGTGATGTGGCCGCTCAATGCCGTGCGACGCCCGGCTGGGTACAGCAGTACCAGCAGATGTCCCCGGGGCATTTCGCCGGCCGCATCCGCTACCTCGACCTGCAAGGCGTCGAGGTCTACGAAGAGTGCATGAACACCCGTGTGGAGCAGCATTTCAATGCGCCGCCGGGGTCCCTGGCGTTCTGTTTCGATGGCAGCGACAACGCGCTGTACCTGCTGAATGGTGAAAGCCGCAACACGTGGATCACCCCGGAGAACTACCGTGAAGTGGCGGTGGTGTTCGGCCCGCAGTTCGTGCAGCGCCATGGGCTGGATGTGGCGAAACTCGAAGGGCTGTTCATGGCGCCGCTGCTCTGCCAACAGAATGCGTTGTTCAGTCGCTGGCTCAGTGGAACCCTGACGCGCTTGTCCAGCACGATCGACCCGGCCAGCCGCGACACCCTCACCCAACAGTTGCTCGACGATTGCCTGTTCATTCTCGATAACGCATGCGTGTGCCTGGACCGCAGTTCATTGCAGCGGCGCAGCCAAGAACGCCAGTTGATGGCACGCATTGGCGAATGGGCGGCGGATGCACCCGATGAAAGCGTCAACCTGCTGGAACTGGCGCGTATCGCCGGCGTGCCGCTGCGCCAGTTGCAGCAGGGCTTCAAGACCTACACCGGGATGAGCCCGGCGCAGTGGTTGCGCTTGCGGCGCTTGAACGGCGCACGGCGGGAGTTGTTGAGCGGTAGCGGAACGACCGTGGCCGAAGTGGCGATGAACTGGTCGTTCTGGCATTTGGGGCGGTTCTCTAACAGCTATAGAGCGCTGTTCAAGGAACTGCCGAGCGAGACCCTCAAGCGCTCACTTTGAAATGCATTCGAATTAGCACTGTCGCACAGCAAACTAGAGCCTTGTGGCGAGCGGGCTTGTTGTGGCGAGCGGGCTTGCCCCGCGTTGGGCTGCGCAGCAGCCCAAAAACCAGTCTCTGCGGAATATCTGGTACACCGCATTCGTCCTTCATTGGGGCCGCTTCGCAGCCCAACGCGGGGCAAGCCCTAATGCCGTTCAGTTAAGCGGACATCGCCTTCTGTAGGAGCGAGCTTGCTCGCGAAAAACGTCAACGATAACGCGTGTTTCCTGAATGAACGCGGCGTCTGTGAGTTCTTCGCGAGCAAGCTCGCTCCTACAAAAAAACCTTAACTGAACGGCATTAGGGCAAGCCCGCTCGCCACAACAAGCCCGCTCGCCACAGGGGGGTCAGTTTGCTGCGCGATAGCGCTGTCGTGAGGCCTCCCACATTGGGTTCGCTATCAGGCTTGGGAGTTGAGGAAGGCTGCCATCAACTGGTTCACCCGCTCCGCCGCCTCCAACTGCACCATATGCCCCTGCCCCGGCAATATCTCCACCTGGGCCTCCAGCCCCTGGGCATGGCTGGCCGGGATGATTGCATCGTCATCGCCCCAGATCACCAAGCTCGGCTGCTGCCCCACCACGTTGCGCAGATCCAGGCGCTGCCGCCCGCCATCGAACAGCTGGGCATTGAGTTGGCGTAATGCCTGGTCCACGCCTTCGAGGCGCTTGAACTTGAGCATGTCCTCCAGCATCTGCCGCGTGACCAGTGCCGGGTCGCTGAACAGTTGCACCAACTGCGGCTTGAGCGCGTTGCGGTTGTTGGCCTCGGTAAACCCTTGCAGGTAGTCCCCGTTGATCGCTTCACCCAGCCCGGCGCTGGCAATCAGGGTCAGCGAGGCGACCCGCGCCGGCGCTTGCCGCGCCACTGTCAGGCTGACCAAACCACCCATGGAGTGCCCGGCCAGGTGCACACGGTCGAGTTCAAGGTGATCGAGCAACGCCAGCAGCGCCTGGCCCAGCTCGTCGGCGTCGCCGTTTTGCAGGGCCTTGCCCGACTCGCCGTGCCCCGGCAGGTCCAGGGCGATCACCCGCCGCTCGGCGGCCAGGGCCGCGTGATTGAACAACCAGTTGTTCAAGTCGCCGCCAAAGCCATGCACCAGCACCAGCGGCGTGCCGCCCTCGCCGAGGTCGAGGTAGCGCAGCAGGCGCCCGCCCACCTCGACTTTCTGCGCGCGGGGCCCCGAGGCTTCCGCCTCGGCCGCACTGGACACGAACCCGGCCTGGAAGCCTTCGATCACCGCGTCAATCTCGGCTTCCGTGGCCTCGCCCTCCACCACGATCCCGAGCAACGCCCCCACCGGCAAGGTCTCGTCGCTCAGCGCCAGCACCCGGCGCAGCACACCGCTGAACGGCGCCTCGACACTGCTGGAAATCTTGTCGGTCTCCACATCCAGCACTTCCTCCCCCTTCTCCACCGAGTCGCCGGGTTGTTTCAGCCACACATCAATGCGGCCCTCGGTCATCGACAACCCCCACTTGGGCATGGTCAAGGTATGGATCATGCGGCAGTCCTCTTGTCGGCGATCTTCAGCACAGCCGCCTCGATCTTCGCGGCATTGGGGATGTACAGGTCTTCCAGCGCATCGGAGAACGGCACCGGTGTGTGTGGCGCGGTGACCATTTCGATGGGCGCGCGCAGGAACGAAAACCCGCGCTGTGCGACCAAGGCGCTGATATCGGTGGCGATGGAGCAACGTGGGTTGGATTCGTCGATCACCACCAGGCGCCCGGTTTTCTCCACGCTTTCGAGGATGCTGTCTTCGTCCAGCGGGCTGGTGGTGCGCAGGTCCAAGACTTCGCAGTCGATACCCTGGCGCGCCAGGTTGGCCGCGGCTTCCAGGGCGATATGCACCATGCGCCCGTAGGTCACCAGGGTGACGTCATTGCCTTCGCGTACAAAGTTGGCTTCGCCAAAAGGTACGGTGTACAGCTCTTCCGGCACCTCGCCCTGCAGGCTGTAGAGCATTTTGTGCTCGAGGAAGATCACCGGGTCGTTGTCGCGGATCGCCTGGATCAGCATGCCCTTGGCATCATACGGCGTGGCCGGGCACACCACCTTGAGGCCGGGGATGTGCGTCCACATCGAGGTGAGCATCTGCGAATGCTGGGCCGCGGCGCGCAGGCCGGCGCCGTACATGGCGCGCACCACCAGCGGCGTGGTGGTCTTGCCACCGAACATATAGCGAAACTTGGCGGCCTGGTTGAGCAACTGGTCGAGGCAGCAGCCAATAAAGTCGACGAACATCAATTCGCACACCGGGCGCATGCCGCGGGTCGCCGCGCCGACCGCCATGCCGACGTAGCCGACTTCGGACAATGGCGCATCGAGTACGCGGTCGGGAAACTGCGGGTACAGGCCCTTGGTCACGCCGAGCACGCCCCCCCAGGCATCCTGCTCGCCAGGGGAACCGGTGCCGCCGGAGACGTCCTGGCCGATGATGAACACACTCTGGTCCCGGCGCATTTCCTGGGCCAGGGCTTCGTTGATAGCTTGCTGATAACTGATTTTGCGAGCCATGACGGTCTCTCCACGAATTGTTTTTGTAGTGGGTGGCGATTAGCGGTAAGCCACGTAGACATCGCTGAGCAGGTCGGCGGCCTGGGGCTTGGGATCGGACTTGGCCAGGCGCACGGCGTCTTCGATCAGTTGTGCGACCTCTGCGTCGATGCGCTCGAATTGCGCCGCATCGAGCCAGCCTTCGGCGTTGCAGCGTTGACGAAACAGCGCCAGGCAATCGTGGGATTCGCGCAGGTTCTTGACTTCATCCGGGCCGCGATAGGTTTGCGCATCGCCTTCGAAATGGCCGTAGAAACGGCTCAGCTTGACCTCCACCAGGGTCGGCCCCTGGCCATTGCGTGCGCGCTCCACGGCCACGCCAAGGGCTGCGTGCACGGCGAAGAAATCATTGCCATCGACAATCACCCCCGGCATGCCAAAGCCCACGGCGCGCTCGGCAATGTCCTTGCACGCCACCGACCAGCCTGAACCGGTGGCTTCGGCATAGCCGTTGTTTTCCGCGACGAACAGGCACGGCAGCTTCATGATCGAGGCCAGGTTCATGGCTTCGAACACCGCCCCCTCGTTGGAGCCGCCGTCGCCGAAAAACGCCACGGCCACACCCTGGCTGCCCTTGAGCTTGGAGGCCAGCGCCGCACCGGCCGCCAACGGCGCACCGGCACCGACAATGCCGTTGGCGCCGAGCATGCCTTTCTCCTGGTCGGCGATGTGCATGGAGCCGCCCTTGCCGCCGCACACGCCGGTTTTCTTGCCGTAGATCTCGGCCATCATGCCGAACACATCCACGCCCTTGGCGATGCAATGGCCGTGGCCACGGTGGTTGGAGGCGATGCAATCTTCATCGTTGAGGTGCGCCATCACTCCCGCTGCGCTGGCTTCCTGGCCGGCATACAGGTGCACGAAACCGGGGATCTCGCCGGTGGCGAATTCCACATGCAGGCGTTCTTCGAAATCACGGATGGTGCGCATCACGGTGTAGGCATGCAGCAATTGATCGGTGGACAGGTGAGTGGACATCTTGTTGTTCTCCAGGTTGTCTCGACACACAAAAGGCTGGCAGCGGCCAGCTGCAACCTGCTCAGCACAGCCTGTGCCAAGGCGCGAAAAAACCGCGCAAAGCCTTGATCCAGAGCAGTGCCCCGCGGTTGTGCGGCGACACCCCCGAGCCGCAAAATGAGACGGGCCATTGCAACCTGCCCGCGGTGTCTCAGCCCGAATGAGACGCTGCGTCTCACGCCGGGCAGTTGGTCAGGCCGCCCTTGTCCCTCTGCGCACATGCGCGCTTAATGGCGGGCATAACAACAAAGATCGAGAACCGGAGGCCTTATGCTCGCCGCGAACTCCAAGGACCATGTCGACTGCGTCAGTCGCGTGGTGCGCAATGCCGATCGCCTGCCCCAGGCGCCAGTGCCGTCACTCATTTTCGATTCGTGGCGGCGCTCCATGGAACAACACCACCTCGACCCTGGCTCACTGCAAGGCCCGCGCATCCTCAGCGAACCACGGCTCAAGGAATGCCGCGAGCGCGCCGAGCTGTTCATGCGCATCGCCAGCGAGGCCGTCGGTCAGCTGCACCACCGTGTGCGCCAGGCCGACTACTGTGTGATGCTCACCGACGCCCAGGGCCAGACCATCGACCACCGCGTGGACACGGCCATTCGCACCGATTGCCGCAAGGCCGGCCTGTACCTGGGCACCTGCTGGTCGGAAGCCGAGGAAGGCACGTGTGGCGTGGCCACCGTCCTCACCAGCAAGGCGGCGGTCACGGTGCACAAGCGCGATCACTTCCGTGCAGCCTTTATCAGCCTGACTTGCTCCGCCGCGCCGATCTTCGACCCCCAGGGCAACCTGCTGGGGGTGATGGACGCCTCGGCGCTCAAGTCCCCGGATGACCGGCGCAGCCAGCACCTGGTGCGGCAGATGGTGGCGCAGAGCGCCCAGGCCATCGAGAACGCCTTCTTCATGCACAGCGCCCGCCAGCACTGGGTGCTCCAGGCCCACAGCACGCCAGGGTATGTCGACAGCCAGCCCGACCTGTTGCTGGCCTGGGACCAGGACGGCCGCCTGCATGCCCTCAACAGCAAAGCGCGCCAGGCCCTGCGGCTGCGCTTTGGCCAAGTGCCGGAGCATATCGGCGAGGTTTTCGACCTGGACGCCTTGCACGCCGTCACCGATCAATCGACCCAGCAGTTGAACTGGCTCGGCGAACCTGGCGCGTTACACGTGCGGGTCAACCCACCCCGACGCAAACCGGCGCGGGTGGTTGCAAACACCCAGGTCGACCCGCGCGTGGAAGAACACCTGCGCCTGGCTGTGCGCGTGAAGGACCGTAACCTGCCGGTGCTGGTGCAAGGTGAAACCGGTGCGGGCAAGGAGGTTTTCGCCCGCCAGTTGCATGAGCGCAGTGCGCGCCGCGAGGGACCGTTCGTGGCAGTGAACTGCGCGGCGATCCCGGAAAACCTGATCGAAAGCGAGCTGTTCGGCTACGTGGCCGGTGCCTTTACCGGCGCCTCCAGCAAAGGCATGCCGGGGTTACTGGTGCAGGCCGATGGCGGCACGCTGTTTCTCGATGAAATTGGCGACATGCCGCTGGCCCTGCAGACCCGCTTGCTGCGGGTCATGGCCGAAGGTGAAGTGGCCCCGCTGGGCGCCGCGAAAACCCGCGCAGTGAATATCCAAGTGATCTGCGCCAGCCACCGTGACCTGGCCGCGCTGGTGAGCGAGGGGCGGTTTCGCGAGGACCTGTACTTTCGCCTGGGTTGTGCGCGCTTCTGCCTGCCGCCCCTGCGCGAACGCAGTGACAAGCTGGCCTTGATCAACCGGCTGGTGACCCAGGAAGCCCGCGGCGGTGGCATCTCGGTGGGCATCGCCCCGGCCGCGCTGGAGTTGCTGCTGGGCTATGCCTGGCCGGGCAATGTGCGGCAACTGCGCCATGTACTGGCGTATGCCTGTGCGGTGTGCGAGGGCGGTACGATCCAGCTGGCGGATTTACCCGTGGAAGTGCGCGGCGAGCGGGCCGAGGCCGATGTGCAAGCCCCTGTCAGCCCGGAGCGCCAGGTGGTGCTGGATGCGTTGATTCGGCATCGCTGGAAGCCATTACCGACGGCGCAGGCATTGGGGATTTCCAGAGCGACACTCTACCGACGCGTCAACCAGTTGGGCATCGACATGCCGGGCAAACACTGAACCTGTGGGAGGGGCTTGCCCCCCTCCCACACCGGACCGATGCAGACCCCGAGGTATCAGCGGTAGACCAGGCCACCATCGATCAACGGGGACTGCCCGGTCATGTAATCCGCATCCGGCCCCGCCAGGTAAGCCACCAGCCCCGCCACATCCTCTGGGGTTTCCGCACGGCCCAGGGCGATGCCGTCCACGTACTTCTTGTAGGTGGCCCCCACCTCGGCACCAGTGATCTCGGCCATGCGCTTGTCGATCTCGACCCACATGTCCGTGCCCACCACACCGGGGCAATATGCGTTGACCGTAATCCCGACGCTGGCCAGTTCCTTGGCTGCCGCCTGGGTCAAGGCGCGCACGGCGAACTTGGTCGCCGAGTACACGCCAAGCAGGGCGAAACCTTCATGCCCAGCAATCGAGCAGGCGTTGATGATCTTGCCCTTCTGCTTGAGCGCCTTGAATTTATTGCCGGCCGCCTGGATGCCCCACAACACCCCCTGCACGTTGATGCCCAGGGTGCGTTCGACCTGTTCCGGGGTCACGTCCAACAGCGAATCGATCTGCGCCACCCCGGCGTTGTTGACGATGATGTCGAAGCCACCCAGGGTCTGGTGCGCGTGCTCCACGGCCGCCACCACCTGCTCGCGCTTGGACACATCAGCGATGAACACCGAAGCCTTGCGCCCCAGGGCCACCACTTCGGCGGCTACCGCTTCAAGCTTGGCGCCATTGATGTCGACCAGGGCGATATCCGCACCGTCCCGTGCCAGGCGCAAGGCGATGGCTCGGCCAATGCCTTGCCCGGCGCCGGTCACCAGCGCAACTTTTCCAGCGATGACTTTTCCAGCAGTACTCATGACGAACTCCTGCAATGATCAGAGAAGCCTCGTCTATCGCAGGTCCGCGCCGCAGCTGTCGAGCCGCGAGTGGATCGACGTGCGGGCTGAGACGCGATGTCTCAGCCCGCGCCTGGCCTGAACGCTTGTAAAACCGCGCCGTTATGCCTAGCTTATGCGCCCCTCGCCCCGCGCTTCTAAGGCCCTGCCCCATGGTTTTGCGTTTTCGCCCCGTCGTCACTTCCCGCTTCGCCCTCGGCTTGCTGCTCAGCGGCGGTATTGGCAACAGCCTGGCGGCGGAGATCGAACTGCCGGCGGTGAACGTCCAGGGCCAGGACGAGTCCGGTTATCGCAGTGAAACTGCCGCCGTCGGCGGCTTCAGTGAAGCGCCGCTGCTGGACACCCCCGCCTCGATCACGGTGATCAACGCCGCGCTGATCAAGGACCAGCAAGCGCGCCTGCTCAGTGAAGTGCTACGCAACGATGCCTCGGTGGGCGACAGCTATGCGCCGATCGGCTATTACGAAAACTTCGTGGTGCGCGGCTTCTCGCTGAATGCCGCGAGCAGCTACAAGATCAACGGGCGCACCATCACCGGCGAACAGAACGTCGCGCTGGAAAACAAGCAGCAGGTGGAAGTGCTCAAGGGCCTGGCCGGTTTGCAGAGCGGGATTTCCGAGCCCAGCGGCGTGATCAACTACGTGACCAAGCGCCCGGAAGACGTACGCTCGGTGACGGTCTCCACCGACGATCGCGGCAGCGGCTATCTCGCCACCGATGTCGGCGGCTGGTTTGGCAGCGAGCAGCAATTGGGCCTGCGCGCCAACGTCGCCCATGAAGACCTCAACTCCTACGTGGAGCACGCCAACGGCCAGCGGGATTTTGTGTCCCTGGCCTTCGACTGGAACATCAGCCCCGACGCCGTGCTGCAGCTGGATGCGGAATACCAGAACAAGCAACAACGCTCGGTGCCGGGCTATCAATTGCTCGGCGGTACGCAAGTGCCCCACGACGCCTCGCCGAAAAAACTGCTGGGCCATCAAACCGGCTCCAAGCAGGTCGGCATCGATTCGTTGAACCTCAACGGCACGTTCGAGTACCGCTTCAGCGACCAGTGGAAAGGCAGTGTCAGCGCGGCGCGCAGCAAAGTGGTGATTGATGACTACAGTTCGTTTGCGTGGGGCTGCTATGGCTCGACCAGTTGCACCTCCAGCGTGCCGAACTACTTCAGCCCCGAAGGCAACTACGACGTCTACGACTACCGCAGCCCCGACGACACCCGCCGTGACGATGAAGTCCAGGCGGCGATGACCGGCATGTTCGACACCGCAGGCATCGGCCATGAACTGACCTTCGGCACCAGCGCATTTCGCCGGGTGATCGACAAGCGTAAGTTCGTCAACGAGTACATCGGCACGACCAATATCGACGAGGATGCGCCGAGCTTCACGCCCACCGACAAACCGTTGAACGCCCGCCATCGCAACCTCGACAGCCGCCAGTACGGCGTGTTCGTCACCGACCGCCTCCGCTTCAATGAGCACTGGCAAACCATCCTCGGCGGTCGCGAAGTGCGCCTGGATGAAAAAGCCTTCGACGACAATGGCGACCCGGCGCGCCATACCCAGCAATACGTGTTCCTGCCCCAGGCGTCGCTGATCTACAAACCGGTGGAAGACATTTCGCTGTACACCACCTACAGCAAGGGCTTGTCCCTGGGCGGCACGGCGCCGTGGTTTGCGACCAACCCGGGCGAAACCCTGGCGCCGACCGTGTCGCGGCAGATCGAAGCCGGGGTGAAATACGACTGGCGCCGCATCAGCTTCGCCGCCGCCGTCTTCCAGACGCGCCAGGCCTACCAGTACGCCAAGCCGGATGACGCCGGGGCCTTCACCTATGTGCAACAGGGCGAGCAGAAGAACACTGGCGTGGAATTGTCGGCCAACGGCTGGACGACCGAGCGCTTGCAGATCGCAACCAGCGTGGCGGCGATTCGTGCACGGGTCAGCGGCAGCGGCACAGCGGCCTACGAAGACCACCAGGCGATCAACGTGCCCAAGCTGCGCGCCAGTGTGTACGCCGATTATGCGTTGCCATGGGTCAATGGCCTGGCGCTGCTCGGCGGCGTGCAATACAGCGCCAAGAAGTACGCCAATCGCACCGGCAATGTCGAAGTCGGGGATTACGCGGTGGTCAACGTCGGCAGCCGCTACAGCACCCGCGTCGACGGGTATGAAACCGTGTTTCGCCTGAGCGTCGACAACCTGTTCGACAAGCGCTACTGGCGCGACGCAGGCGAGTACATGGGCGATGACTACCTGTTCCAGGGCGCGCCGCTGACGGCGCGCCTGAGTGCTACGGTGAACTTCTGATCGCTTATTTGGGCATTTTGCGAAAGCCGACGGCCAGGCGGTTCCAGCTGTTGATCGTGGAGATCGCCACGCTCAGGTCGACCTGTTCCTGAGCGCTGAATTCGGCGGCCAGCGCGTTGTAGTCTTCGTCAGGGGCATGGGTCTGGCTGAGCAGGGTCAGGCTTTCGGCCCAGGCCAGGGCGGCGCGTTCACGCGGGGTGAAGAACGGCGTTTCACGCCAGGCCGACAAGGTGTACAGGCGCCGTTCGGTTTCACCGCCCTTGCGCGCATCGGCGGTGTGCATGTCCAGGCAGAATGCGCAGCCGTTGATCTGGGAAACACGCAGGCGCACCAGCTCCAGCAGCGGCAGCTCGATGGACAGTTTGCCGACGGCAGCTTCCAGGGCGCGCATGGCTTTCATGGCGTCCGGGGAGGCGGTGTAGAAATCGGTACGGGTTTGCATGATGGAACTCCAGGGCGGTGAGGATTGGTGGCTAGGTTAGTCACCGCCGTGGTCGGGAAAAATATCCAATTGCGCAGAAGATCAGGTGACCAATTGTGGGAGCAGGCCGCCCTTATCAAACATAAATAATTTATTGATTATTAAGGATTAAAATCTCTTCCTAAGTGACCACATTTTTGTGGCGAGCGGGCTTGCCCCGCGTTGGGCCGCGAAGCGGCCCCTGACAAAGACACCTGCGCGGTGTCAGGTACGCCTCAGTGGCTGGTTGGGGGGCCGCTTCGCGGCCCAACGCGGGGCAAGCCCGCTCGCCACAACAGCCCGCTCGCCCCCCCCAAAAAAAAGCACTACCCCGGCAACGGCATCACGCGCAGCGGCCGCACCGATTTGTAGGAAAAGCTCGAGTAAATCTCCTTCACGCAGGGCAGCGTCTGTAACACCTCCCGCGCGAACTCGCCGAATGACTCCAGGTCTTTGGCCACCACCTCCAACAGGAAGTCATAACGCCCCGACACGTTATGGCACGCCACGATTTCCGGTATCGCCAACAGCCGCTGCTCGAAGGCGCGGGCGATTTCCTGGGTGTGGCTCTCCATCATGATGCTGACAAACGCCGTTACGCCATAGCCCAGGGCCTTGGGCGACAGGATCGCCTGGTAGCCGCTGATCACCCCGCTCTCTTCCAGGTGTCGGACTCGGCGCCAGCACGGCGAAGTGGTGAGCGCGACGCGGTCGGCCAGTTCGGCCACGGTCAGGCGGGCATTGCCTTGCAATGCGTTTAAAAGGGCTTTGTCGGTGCGGTCCAGACTGACGGGCATAACGTGCCTCTGATCATTATTTTTATGGATGTTTCGTCCCATAACCCGGGATTTATCAGCAAACTTTGCAAAGTTCGGCTGTGGTTATGAGCATAGCATTGTAGGAAATAAGGAGCGCCAGACATGAACAATAAACATCCTGCCTTCGGCTTTTCCACCCGTGCCATCCACCACGGTTACGACCCCCAGGACCACCATGGCGCGCTGGTGCCGCCGATCTACCTGTCTGCAACCTTTGCCTTTCCCACCGCGGAATACGGCGCGGCCTGTTTTGCCGGGGAAGAAAGCGGCCACTTCTACACCCGCATTTCCAACCCGACCCTGGCCTTGCTGGAGTCGCGCATGGCCACCCTGGAAAACGGCGAAGCCGCGATAGCGTTCAGCTCTGGCATGGGCGCGATTGCCGCGACCTTCTGGACCCTGCTGCGCCCCGGCGACGAGGTGATCGTCAGCCAGACCGTGTACGGTTGCACCTACGCCCTGCTGCACCATGGCATCAGCGAGTTCGGTATCAAGGTGCGCCATGTCGACCTCACCGACCTGGCCGCGCTGCAAGCCGCGCTGTCCCCGGCCACGCGCATGATCTACTGCGAAACCCCCGCCAACCCCACCTTGCAACTGGTGGACATCGCGGCCATCGCCGCGCTGGCCCATCAGCAGCCCAACATCACCGTGGTGGTCGACAACACCTACTGCACGCCTTACCTGCAACGCCCCCTGGACCTCGGTGCCGACGTGGTGGTGCATTCGGCAACCAAGTACCTCAGCGGGCATGGCGATATCACTGCCGGCATCGCGGTGAGCAACCAGGCCCTGGCGCATCGTATTCGTCTGCAAGGGCTCAAGGACCTGACCGGCGCGGTCATGTCACCCCAGGACGCGGCGCTGCTGATGCGCGGCCTCAAGACCCTGGCGCTGCGCATGGATCGCCATTGCAGCAACGCCCAGGCCGTGGCCGAGGCCTTGCAGGCGCACCCGGCCGTGGCATGGGTGACTTACCCTGGGTTGCGCTCTTTCCCGCAGTACGAATTGGCGGCCCGGCAAATGCGCCAGTCCGGCGGAATGATTGCCTTCGAACTCAAGGGCGGTATCGACACCGGCCGGCGCTTCATGAACGCGCTTCAGTTGTTCACCCGCGCCGTCAGCCTGGGTGACGCCGAATCCCTGGCCCAGCACCCGGCGAGCATGACCCACTCCACCTACACCCCGGAAGAACGCGCACAGCACGGCATCAGCGAGGGCCTGGTGCGTTTATCGGTAGGCCTGGAGGACGTCGCCGACCTGCTGGCGGACGTTCGGCAGGCCCTGGCCCAGTGCATGCGTATCGCGCCCCGTCACACCCGGACGGCTGAACCGGCACTGAAATAACGCCAACGCCTGGGGTTAAGCGTTCCCACAACGGTGGCCGGCCCAGTCCGACCGCCGTTGAGGCAATTGCATCGCGTTTTCGCGGATTGGATCCCCATGCCGAGCCGGGCCTGTACTAGCATAGGTTTTTCGGCGGGCGGGATTTTCACTGTGGGTTATTCGCATTGGCCAGCACCTTGCCCCCCCGTCGCGATAAGGCCGAATACCCGCACTTTTCATGGATGAGTTGATGAACGCACACCTGTTCCCCCATATCGGCAAGGTCATCGCCAGCACCGGCAGCCGCCATTTCCCGCGCATGCTGCATGACCTGATCCTCACCCAATTGGCTGTGGACGCCACCCATATCACGCAACTGCAGGTCAGCCCCGAAGGCCATACCCGGCGCAAGATCAGCCCGGTATATACCGACTCGGTGACCGCCGGCAGCGCCGAACCACCCGCCGCCCAACTGCACCTCACGCGGCGCAAGGACGATATGCGCTACGTACTGTCGGTGTACCGCTCGCCCCCGTCAGCGTGTTTTTCCGCTCAGGAACGCAACCTGCTGCAAGACTTCTCCACCTTGCTGCTGCCCATGGTGGAAAAACACATCAACGCCATCCAGCCTTGCCGCACTGTCAGCGACCCGGTCGTAGCGCAAAACCACGGCCTCGACACCCTGCGCCGACGCATCGAAGAACGCCTGGTGCAATCGGGGCTGAACCTGTCCAAGCGCGAGCTGGAAGTGTGCGTCGGCCTGCTGGCCGGGCGCACCGCGCCGGAACTGGCGGAACAGCTGGCGTTGAAGGTCAACACCATCGAGAGCTACCTCAAGCGCGCGTCGGTCAAGCTGGGTATCAGCGGGCGGCATTCGTTGTTGCGGTGGATGTATGCGACGCAGGAAGGGGCGGCCGTGAGTTGAGGGGGCCGCCTCTCAAGCCTTCACCTTCAAATGCCGCGCATACCAGGGCCGCTTCGGCACGCGCTTGAACAACCCCTTCAACATCTCGTCCTCGGCACCGAAGGTAATGCGCAACGCCAGCTTCATGGTCTCCGGGTCCATCTCCATCGACCGCCCCATCTGCAGCCCCGGCGTGGTGCTGCAGCCATGGGTGTCCGGCCCCAGCCAGGGGTCGCCGACCTCGACCCAACGCCCCGCTGCGAACCATGCCACGCCGTTGACTTCAAGCCGGCTGACCTCACCGGGATGGAAGCGTTCATGGGCGCGAAACCAGTCTTCGACGCGGTCGTCGATCCAGCCGTGGAAGTGCCAGAACACCGGGTTCACATGGGACGAAAACGGATCGCCAAGGAAGTCGTTTTCCGCCGCATACCAGCGTGCAGCAAAGTCCGCGGGGTCACGGGCGAACGGTACCGGGGCGCCGTTGGAGGGGTCGCGAGGCACGGAGGCCCAGCGCATGTGCAGCCAGTCGTGCAGCCCCAGTTCCATCTCGGAGCCGAGTTGGCCCAGGGTCAGTTTGGCCAGGTAGCGTGGGTCGCGGTACTGGGATTCCCACACCTGGAAGTTGCTGTGGTAGGTCTCGGCGGCCTTGATATCGCTGACCCATTGGGTGTAGTCGCCGTCGTCCGGTGCCAGCCAGGTGGGGGGCAAGGCAAAGCCGTCGTGGTTGTCGAAGTAACGCACGAAGCCCAGGCGATCGCGCTCCAGGGGCGGTTGCGGTTCGGGGAATTGCGCCCATGAGGGCAGGTGTTGCATCGAGCGCGCGGTACCGAGCATGTGGCGGTGCATGAAGAAGAAGTCGATGCCCGAGCCGTTGCGGTCCTTGAGTGTGCCGCGGGCGTCGCGTTCCTTGCCGCGCGGGCCGGGTTGCCAGCCGATGCCGCGCAGCGCGTCGCGTTTTTCTTCGGAGAGTTTGTGCCATTGGTCACGGGTGGCGTGCCACAGCTGGTGGAACAGCCGGTGCTCCGGTGAAACCAGCCAGGCCAGCAGGGCCGGGTTGAGGCCGATGCGTTCGCGGGCTTCGGGAAACACCTGTTTGTGCGCGACGAAGCGGTTGTCGCGTTCAACCAGCGCGAGGGGCCGGTCCAGGTCGAGGATGTGCCCGCTGAGGGTGCTGCTGCCGGCATTAGCGAAGTTGGCCCAGACTTCGTCCAGGGTCATCTTGAATTCATAGGCCGGTGTGCCGTCGGCGGTGTCGCGGTCGATCAGGCGCCAATAGAGCACGGCGCCCTCGCCCGTGAGCAAATCACCGAGGACGCGATAGCGCGGTTCAGCGTCGGCACGCAGGTTTGCAGCCGTGTCGAGATAGCCGCGCAGGCCACGGCCGCGTGGGGCGATATCCAGCAGCAATTCCAGCCCCTGCAACGGCAGGCCCTTGAGGCCAGCATCGCGGCCTTCCAGGCGCAGGCTCCACACGCCGCGCAGCGTGTTCGCCAGATGTTGGCCGGCAGTGTCGGCCAGGTCTACGGTGGCTTCGCCGGGCGTGATGGGAAATTCTTCGCGCGTCAACTCGCGATGGGCATAAAAGGCCGCCGGCACGGCTGCGCCGGTCAGCGCCAGGCCTGCGATGAACCCACGTCGAGAGATGGTCATTGTCTACCTTAGGAAACGCCTTTATCAGAGCTAGAACGTTTGCTCATGGGGGAAATTTAGCTTGCCGCCCGCGACGCCTAAATTTGCGCGCTCATGGCTCGTTCTTCCCAGATAGCAAAGGCCTCAACTGACTGAGACGGCAATGACAAAACCACGTTCGAAAAAGGCGCTGTATATCGGCCTGCCGCTGGCATTGGCCATCGGTGCCGGCGCCGGCTTCCTGGCCTGGGATCACTGGTTCAGGGGCAATGCCGGTTACCCGTTGGCGGTGATCAAGCAGGCCAACGACCTGCAGGATCGCTTGCTGTCGTTCGACAGCCATATCACCGTGCCGCTGGATTTCGGCACGGCCGGCAACGAGGCCGACAAGGATGGCGGCGGCCAGTTCGACCTGGCCAAGGCGGCGCGGGGTCGGTTGTCCGGCGCGGCGCTGACGATTTTCGGCTGGCCGGAAATCTGGAACGGCGCCAATGCACCGCACAAACCCACCGAGGGGTTTGTCGAAGAGGCCCGCCACGAGCAGGAAGTGCGCTACAAGATCATCTCCGGCATGGTGCGCGACTTCCCCAATCAGGTCGGCATCGCCTACACCCCGGACGACTTCCGGCGCCTGCATGGCGAGGGCAAGTTCGCGATCTTTATCAGCATGCTCAATGCCTACCCGCTGGGTAATGACCTGAACCAGCTGGACTTATGGGCTGCGCGCGGCATGCGCATGTTTGGCTTCAGCTATATCGGCAATAACGCCTGGTCCGATTCGTCGCGGCCGCTGCCGTTTTTCAATGATTCCACCGATGCCCTCGAAGGCCTGTCGGACATCGGCAAGCAAGCGGTACAGCGCCTCAACGACTTGGGGGTGATCATCGATGTGTCGCAGATGTCGACCCAGGCCCTGGAGCAGGTGGCACAACTGAGCCGCACGCCAATGGTCGCCTCGCACTCGGCGCCGCGGGCGTCAGTGGATATCCCGCGCAACCTCAGCGACAAGGAACTGCAACTGATCAAGAACAGCGGCGGCGTGGTGCAGGTGGTGGGCTTCCCCGCCTATTTGCGCCCGCTGAGCCAGCCAACCCAGGACAAGCTCAACGCCCTGCGCGCTCGTTTCGACCTGCCACCATTGCCCAACCTGGCCATGGCCCTGATGCCAGGTGACGCGATCATTGCGGCATGGCCCGAGCAGAAGTTCGGCCAGTACGCCCAGGGCCTGTACGGCATCCTGGAGGAAGAACCCAAGGCCACGCTCAAGGATTGGGGCGACGCCATTGACTACACCGTGCGCAAGATCGGTATCGATCACGTCGGCATCGCCTCGGACTTCAACGACGGCGGCGGCCTGCAGGGCTGGGAGAACGTCGGCGATGTGCGCAACGTCACCGCCGAACTGATCCAGCGCGGCTACTCCGAAGCCGATATCGCCAAGCTGTGGGGAGGCAACTTCCTGCGGGTGTGGGACCAGGTCCAAAAAGCCGCCAAACCCTTGGCCAACCGCTAACCACCGGTGAAGTAAGTCCATGACCGACCGCCGTACGTTTCTCAAGCAGGCCGGGGTAATCGCCGCCAGCCTGCCGCTGGGCGCTGCCCTCCTGCCCCAGGCATCGGCCGCCAGCGCGCCGGACAGCCCATGGGCGGACCTCAAGCAACTGTTCGACCAGGATCCGAGCTACCTGCACTTCTCCAACTTCCTGGTGGCGTCACACCCCAGGCCGGTGCGTGAGGCCATCGAACGCTACCGCCGACAGATCGACCGCAACCCTGGCCTGGCGATGGACTGGGGACGTGAAGAAGCCTGGAAACGCGAAGGCCAGGTGCGCGAGTGGGCCGGCCGTTACTTGAAGGCCAGCCCGCCCCAGATCGCCCTCACCGGCAGTACGTCCGAAGGGCTGGCGATGATCTATGGCGGGATCAAGGTGCGGCCCGACCAGGAGATCCTCACCACGGTTCACGAGCATTACGCCACGCAAAACTGCCTGGATTTTCGTGTCGCCAAGCAAGGCACCCAGGTGCGCCGCATCCGCCTGTTTGAACAGGCCAGCCAGGTCTCCATCGACGAGGTGCTGGGCAATATCCAGCGCTCGATCCGCCCCAACACCCGCGTACTCGGCATGACCTGGGTGCAGTCCGGCAGCGGCGTGAAGCTGCCCATCGGCGAAATCGGCCAACTGGTCGCAGAACATAATCGCAACCGTGACGATCAGGACCGCATCCTGTATGTGGTCGACGGCGTGCACGGTTTTGGCGTGGAAAACCTCGACTTCCCGGATATGCACTGCGACTTCTTTATCGCCGGCACCCACAAATGGATGTTCGGCCCCCGTGGCACCGGGTTGGTCTGCGCCCGCGACCCGGTGAATAAATACGTCACGCCGATGGTGCCCACGTTCTCCGAAGACAAGGACTTCGCCACGATCATGACGCCCGGCGGCTATCACGCCTTCGAACATCGCTGGGCGGCGGACGAGGCCTTCAAGCTGCATTTGCAACTGGGCAAGGCGCAGGTACAGACGCACATCCATGCCCTCAACACCGAACTGAAAACCCAGCTGCTGGCCCTCCCTCAGGTCGAACTGGTCACGCCTCGCAGCCCCGGCTTGTCGGCCGGTTTCACCTTTTTTCGGGTCAAGGGCCAGGACAGCGACGCCGTAGCGGATTACATGATGAACAACCGCGTGGTGATCGATGCGGTGGACCGCGATGTCGGGCCGGTGATCCGCACCGCCCCCGGCTTGCTCAATAACCTCGATGAGATCCAACGCTTCATAAGCCTGCTGAGCCAGCAAGTGTGACGGTGATTTTTCCCTTTGAACGAGAGGCTCCCATGACTCCATTGCGACTCACCCCTTTGACCGCCCTGACGCTGACGGCCCTGTGCACGGCATGGCTGCCCAACCTGGCCCAGGCAGCCACGCCGCAACCCGGAAAAGTGTTCAAGGACTGCAAGGACTGCCCGGAAATGGTGGTATTGCCGGCCGGCACCTTCACCATGGGCACCCCGGCAGATGAAGTCGGCCGCGAGCCGGACGAAGGCCCACTGCATGACGTGACCTTCGCCAAGCCCTTCGCCATGAGCCGCTTCCAGATCACCGCCGGCGAGTGGGACAGCTACGTGCGCCAGACCGGGGTGAAGATCGCCGACGGCGACACCCGCCCCGGCCGCGAATGCATCGCCAGCAAGCCACGCTATCCTCAGGGCCCGCGCCAACCGGCGGTGTGCATGGACATGGACGACATCAAACACTACGTGGCCTGGCTGTCGAAAAAGACCGGGCAGCAGTACCACATGGTCAGCGAGTCCCAACGTGAATATGCCGCGCGCGCAGGCTCGACCGGGCCATTCCCCTTCCCGTTCGACGAGGGCAAGGGCTACAGCATCGCCCAGCACGCCAACACCTACGGCCCGGCGGATGGGTACAGCTATTCGTCGCCGGTGGGCAGCTACCCGCCGAATGCGTTTGGCATGTATGACATGCACGGGAACGTCTATGAGCGGGTGGCCGACTGTTACCACGCGGATTACATCGGCGCGCCCACCGATGGCAGTGCCTGGGTCGAGCCCACGTGCGAGCTGTACCAGATTCGTGGCAATGACTGGGGTGAAGCGCCGGTGTTCTCGCGCTCGGGCAATCGCAACAACATCTACCCGCAGACCCGCGGGGATTGGATCGGCTTCCGCGTCGTGCGCGATCTCTAAGCCCAGCCCCTACCCTGTAGGAGCGAGCGTGCTCGCGAAGAACTCATTGGCACCGCGCTGATCCTGAATACACGCGTTATCGTTGACGTTTTTCGCGAGCAAGCTCGCTCCTACAGGGGATCGCGGCGCTTCAGCCTTTGAGCGCCAGCAACTCCAAACCTTCATGCAACGCCGGGAACAGGCTGTTGTTGAAGTTGTTCCAACGCAGTTCAAGGATGGTGTCGTCCGGCGAGATCTCGGTCTTGAGTACGTCGTGGAATACTTCGCCGGAATCGATGCCATTGTCCACGTAGTGGAACGAGGCGCCGGTCAGGTACAGCGGCTCGCACGGTGTGGTCGCCCTGGTCGCCCAATCCACCACCGCTTGCCCCCGCGCTCCGTACAGCGCATTCCAGGTGGCATAGGCACCACGGCGCTCGTACGGCGACTCGATACGGGTAATGCCCGGGTGGATATTCATGATCCGACGCGCGAACGGCGCACCTGGGCGCACCAGTTCATCGAGAATCACCAGCAAACCATCCAGCACCACGATGTCGGCCTTCAATTCGACCAGCGTGTCATACAGGCGACGTTCGAAATCCTGCTTGCCGGCGATATGCTCGGCACTGCCCCGTGGCAGGCGGCGATAGGTGGACGGCACGCTCAGCAGCAGGTCGTTGACCAGGCGCCCCTGCACCCGCAAGTCCGCGGGGTACAGCCATGGGCGCCCAGGCGTGCAGGCAAAGCCATAGTCGGCGACCAGTTGCTGGTCCCGTGGGTTCTGCTCGTCATCGTCATACACCACGCCCACCAGGTGGTAGGCCTCGCCCAGCGGCGTGTCGTTCAGCGACCCCACCAGAAACTCCAGTACCGACTTCATGTAGCGCTCATGGTCCTTGTAGGCCACCGGCTGCCCGGCCTTGTCGGCGGCAGCATTTCTCAGGGACCAGACATACACCAGGTTCTTCTTCGTCATTGTTTCGCTCTCGCTGAAGGGACCACGCCCCGCGTCGTTACGCGTGCGCCTACAGAACAAGAACGAGCCAGCCGCCCAGCAATTTATCCGTCACTGCCGCCGCCGGGCATACCGAGCTAAATACTCGCGCCGACGCTTCGTTTGTCATGGGTAAGGGACTGTGTGCCCAGCCCCCTCTTTTTCACTCTCCGGGATGTACTTATGACCGACCCCAAGCGCGGCGCCTTCAGCGGTTTGCTCGCATTGCTCAGGCCCTTTCGCACCCTCGTGACGGTCTCCGTTGCCCTGGGCATGGCGGGTGGCCTGGCCATCACCTTGCTGCTGGCGACTATCAATAATGCCCTGCACGCCTCCACCGGCATGACCCAGGGCGTGATCCTGGCCTTTGCCGCGCTGTGCCTGCTGGCCCTGACCAGTTCGATCGTGTCGGACATCGGCACCAACTATGTCGGTCAACGCATCATTGCCGCGCTGCGCAAGGACCTTGGCGAAAAAGTCCTGTCGGCGCCTATCGAGCAGATTGAACAGTATCGCTCCCACCGCCTGATCCCGGTGCTGACCCACGACGTCGACACCATCAGCGACTTTTCCTTCGCCTTTACACCCCTGGCGATCGCCACCACCGTCACCCTCGGTTGCCTGGGCTACCTGGCGTACCTGTCGGTGCCGATGTTCCTGATGATGATCGTGGCCATCGTCATCGGCAGCAGCGTGCAGTTCATTGCCGGCCACAAGGGCATTCGTGGCTTTGACGAAGCCCGCGACCTGGAAGACGAGTTGCAGCGCTACTACTCGGCGATCGCGTCGGGCGCCAAGGAACTGCGTATCCACCGCCCCCGACGCTTTCGCATGAACACCCACCGCATCCAGGAAACCGCCGACCGCATCAGCGATATCCAGGTGCGCTCGGTGAATATCTACATCGTGGCCAAGACCTTTGGCTCGATGCTGTTCTTCGTGGTGATCGGCCTGGCCCTGGCGATGCAGGCCTACAACCCCAACCCCGACCCCGCGGTGATCACCGGTTTCGTGCTGGTGCTGCTCTACATGAAAGGCCCGCTGGAGCACGTAGTGGGTTACCTGCCGATTATCGGTAAGGCGCGGATTGCCTTTGCGCGTATCACCGAACTGTCCGAACGCTTCTCGTCGCCGGAACCGCACCTGCTGATGGATGGCAGCGAGGCGCCGACACCGGTGGTGCACAGCCTGGAATTGCGCGGCGTCAGCTACAGCCCGCCGGCGGTGGAAGGCAGCCAGCCATTCCACCTGGGGCCGATCAACCTGAGCATCAAGCAGGGCGATATCGTGTTTATCGTCGGTGAAAACGGTTGCGGCAAGACCACGTTGATCAAGCTGTTGCTGGGCCTGTATCAGCCCCACGCCGGGGAAATCCGCCTCAATGGCGAGACCGTCACCGACCCGCTGCGCGATGACTATCGCCAATTGTTCACGACGGTGTTCGCCGACTATTACCTGTTCGATGACCTCGTCCAGGGCAGCGCCACCCAGTCGCTGGACAGCGCCACCCGGTACCTGGAGCGCCTGGAAATCGCGCACAAGGTCAGCGTCAAGGACGGCGTGTTCAGCACCACCGACCTGTCCACCGGCCAGCGCAAGCGCCTGGCGCTGGTCAACGCCTGGCTCGAAGAACGCCCCGTGCTGGTGTTCGACGAATGGGCCGCCGACCAGGACCCGGCCTTCCGACGCATCTTCTACACCGAGCTGCTGCCGGACCTCAAACGCCTGGGCAAAACCATCATTGTGATCAGCCACGACGACCGTTACTTCGATATCGCCGACCAGTTGGTGCGCCTGCGCGCGGGCCAGGTGGTGCATGAAATGGTACCGGCGTGAAATTTTTTTCCGGTTTCTCCAGTTAGGAACGTCTCACTAGTGGTAATGAGAACCAGACTCAATAAATACTTATAAACTGCCCACCTCACACACAGAAGAGAAAGCATTCATGTCAGTACGACTCGGTCTGAGCCCCCTGAGCAAAGCGCTAACCATGCGACGGGCCCTGAACTTCAACCTTACGCCTTGCGCGCTCGCGATTGCGGTATCGCTGCCCATCGCCGGGTATGTACAGGCCCAGGAGCTCGAGATCGATATTCCTGCACAGCCGTTGGGGACGGCGTTGCAGGAATTTGGCCGCCAGACCAATCTGCAAGTGCTGTACAGCCCGACCGATGTGCAAGGCAAGAACAGCACTGCGGTCAAGGGCAAGCAGGAACCCGACAAGGCGATCGCCTCGCTGCTCAACGGCACGGGTGTCCATTACAGCCTGCAAGGCAACGCCGTGACCATCAGTGCAGCCGCGACTTCGGGGCTGGAACTGGGGGCTACGCAAGTCACCGCTAACCAGTTGGGCACCGTGACGGAAGGCACCGGCTCGTATACCCCTGGCACTATTGCCACGGCGACACGCATGGTGCTGACGCCTCGCGAAACGCCGCAGTCGATCTCGGTGGTGACGCGCCAGGTGATGGATGATTTCGGGCTTAACGCCATCGATGACGTCATGCGCCATACCCCGGGCATCACCGTGTCGACCTACGACACCGAGCGCACCAACTACTATTCCCGTGGTTTCTCTATCGTCAACTTCCAGTACGACGGCATCCCGACCCTGCGTGACGCCCAATACTCAGCGGGCCAGACCCTGACCGACATGGCGATCTACGACCGTGTCGAGGTCCTCAAGGGCGCCACCGGCCTGCTCACCGGCGCTGGCGGCCCAGGGGGCACCATCAACCTGATCCGCAAAAAACCGACTTCCGAGTTCAAGAGCAGCATCGAACTGGGCGCCGGATCCTGGGACAACTACCGCTCCCAGGTCGACGTCAGCGGCCCCCTGACCGAAACCGGCAATGTGCGTGGCCGTGCCGTCGCGGCGTATCAGGACAAACAATCGTTCCTTGACCACTACTCGCGCAAGACCGGTGTGCTCTACGGCATCCTCGAATTCGACCTGGACGAAAACACCCTGTTGACCCTCGGCGCCGACTACCAGGACAGCGATCCGAAAGGCTCCAGCTGGACCGGCACACGGACCATCTTTGATGCAACGGGAAACAAGCTGAACCTGCCGCGTTCGTTCAACAACGGCCCGAAATGGGGTTCATGGGAGCAATACAGTCGTACCGCTTTCGCGACCCTGGAACACACCTTTGACAATGGCTGGGTCACCAAAGGCCAGTACAACCACCAGATCAACGGCTATAACGCGCCTCTGGGCTACATCTCCCAGGACTCCGCCACCGCCAGCTCCATCTACGCACGCAAATACGTGGGCGACACCACCAGTGACAGCCTCGATGTGTACGCCTCGGGGCCATTCGAGCTGTTCGGCCGCGAACACGAACTGGTGATCGGCCAGTCCCTGTCCATTTCCAAATGGAAAGCCAAGGACTACACCGCGACCACTTACTTCAACAACTCCTATGACTTCTACAATTGGAATGGCCAAGCCATCGAGCCGCTGTGGACCGCTACCAAGATCAATGACGAAACCACCCGCCAGACCGGTACCTACGTCACGGGTCGCTTCAGCCTGACGGACGAGTTGCACCTGTTGCTCGGCTCACGTATCGCCAACTACCAGGTCACCGGTACCAGCGACACCCAGGAAAGCGGCAAGGTGGTGCCGTATGCGGGCCTGACGTATGACCTGAACGACAATTTCACCGCGTATGCCAGCTACACCGAAATCTTCCAGCCGCAGACCCAGTACCGCACCCGCACACGCGCCATGCTTGCCCCCAACGAGGGCAAGAACTATGAGCTTGGCGTCAAGGGTGAATTCTTTGGCGGCCGCTTGAATTCCAGCCTCGCCTACTTCGAAGTGCACGAAGAAAACCGCCCGCTGGCCGACACGGCGTGGAACTCCCAGCCGGGCGTCGACTATTCGTACATCGGCACCAAGACCAAGACCAAGGGCTACGAAGCGGAAATCTCCGGCGAATTGGCCCAGGGCTGGCAACTGCAAGCGGGCTACACCCACAAGATCGCCCGCGATGACGATGGCAAGAAGGTCGCGACCTGGGAGCCGGAAGACCAAGTCAGTTTCTATACCACCTATAAACTCCAGGGCAACCTGGACAGGCTCACCGTCGGTGGCGGCGCGCGCTGGCAGAGCGCTGGCTGGCAGACCGTCAACAACTGGGGCTACCCCGGTGGTGGCCGCTCCGAGAAATTCACCCAAGACCCGTACTGGCTGGTTGATTTGATGACCCGTTACCAAGTGACCGATAACCTTTCGGCCACCCTCAACGTCAACAACCTGTTCGACAAGCACTACTACACCAACATCGGTTTCTATGACTCGGCTTACCCTGGCGACCCACGCAACGTGATGCTCACCACGCGCTGGGACTTCTAACCCCGCAACCCGCAAAGCCCCTGGTCACTCCGTGGCCAGGGGCTTTTTTGTGCCCGCTGCGCAAGCCTGGATGAACACGCGGTATCAGACAGCAAAACGCCCCTGGCCATCGCTGGCCAGGGGCGCCCTTTACAGCAACCGCTTACTCCATCGCTGCCACAAAGCTGCTGATGAACTCAGCGTTATCCACGATCCGGTGGTGAGTCGTATCGATCACCACCGAACGCCGGATACCCGCCTGGCCAATCACCTCGCGCATACCGGACTCGATCAACGCCTGGTGGATACCGCCCTCACTCAGGGCCGCCCACCAGCAATTGACCGGCGCCCGGATGGCGCGGTAATCGGTGTCTTGCAGGCGCTCATCCAGCACCTGCTTGAGCGCCCAGGAGCGCTCGGTTTCGCCGCCCGACAGCAACTCATCCTTGAGCACGCGGAAGCTATCGCCCAGGGTCCGCTCAGCCCAATCGGACACCTGCTGCCATTGCTCATCCTGGCTGCCGCACGTCGCCTGCCACACCGCGTGGATCTGCTCGGCGTACGCCGGGAACATCACCGCCAGCAACTCCACGCGCCGCTCGGCCGCAGACGTCACCCGCTGATCCAACTGCGCCCCCTGCTGCCAGAACGCAGTAAAGCGGGCCGGGGGCGGCGCATCGATCCAGCCCACTGATTCCACCACGCGGCCCGCCTGTTCCAGGCGGTAAGCCACCTCCATGGCCAGGTTGCCGCCCAGGGACCAGCCGGCCAGGCGGTAAGCGCCGTGGGGCTGTGCGCTCAACAATTGCTGGGTGTAGTCCTCGACCATCTGCGCCCAGGTCGGCACTTCAACGCTTTCGTCCACCAGTGCCCGGCACATCACGCCCAACACCGGACGCTGCTCACGCAACGCCAGGGCAATGGCCTTGTAGCAATGCACCGAGCCAAAACTTGGGTGGAACAGGTACAGCGGCGTGCCCTGGGCCTGGCTATTGAGCCGGACGATCAACGAGCGCTCGCCCTCGCCCTCGAGGCAACGCGCCTGAGCCGCGACCGTCGGGTGCAGCATCAACTGGTTGACGCCCAGCGCGACACCGCACACCTGATGAATGCGGTCCTTGAGCATCAGCACCAACAGCGAATGACCGCCCAGCTCGAAGAAGTTGTCATGCAACCCGACACGTTCGACTTGCAGCACCTGCGCCCATGCCGCGGCAATCTGTTGTTCGGCCTCAGTCTGCGGCGCAACGTACTCGCGGCCAGCGGCCTCGGGCTTGGGCAGCGCCTTGCGGTCCAGTTTGCCGTTGGGGCTCAGCGGCATGTGCTCCAGCACTACCCATTGCGCCGGGACCATATAGTCCGGCAGGTGGCTGGCCAGGTGGGTGCTCAAGCGCTCGCGCCAATCGTCACCGTTCGGTTGCAGCACCACATAAGCCACCAGTTGCTTGCCATCAACCACCTGCACGCTCGCTTCACGCACAGCCGGGTGTTCCAGCAGGCGCGCTTCGATTTCACCCAGCTCGATGCGCAAGCCGCGCAGCTTGACCTGGTGATCGAGGCGGCCCAGGTATTCGATGACGCCGTCGGCACGCTGGCGTACCCGGTCGCCGCTGCGGTACAGCCGCGCCCCAGGGTGGAACGGGCAAGGCACGAAGCGCTCGGCGGTCAAGCCCGGACGCCGATGATAACTACGCGCCAAGCCTGCGCCGCCCAGGTACAGCTCACCGGCAACTCCGACCGGCACGGGTGACAGGTCGGCATCCAGCACATGGGTGCGCAGGTTGGCAATCGGTTCGCCGATCGGCACCGTGTCGTGCCCCTCGTCGACGCAGGTCCAGTGGGTCACGTCGATGGCGGCTTCGGTTGGGCCATACAGGTTGTAGAGGCCGGCTTGCGGCAGTTTGGCAAAGACTTGCTGCTGGGCGTCGACCGGTAGCGCCTCGCCGCTGCACACAATGCGCTGCAGGCTTTGGCAACGGGTCACCGCCGCATCCTGGAGGAACGCCTGCAACATCGAGGGCACGAAGTGCACTGTAGTGACCTGCTCGGCGGTGATCACACTGATCAACCGGGCCGGGTCGCGATGATCCCCCGGCGCTGCAACCACCAGGCGCGCACCGCTCATCAGCGGCCAGAAGAACTCCCACACCGACACGTCAAAGCTGAACGGGGTCTTTTGCAGCACCGTGTCGCTGGCACCGAGGCCATAGGCTTCCTGCATCCATTGCAGGCGGTTGGTCAGGGCCGAATGCCGGTTGCCCGCGCCTTTGGGCTGGCCGGTGGAGCCGGAGGTGTAGATCACATAGGCCAGGTTTTCGCCGTCCAGGACGATACCTGGGTTGCTATCGCTGTAGCCTTCGAACCACGACTCACCCAGCACCAGATGATCCAGGCCCTGGGGTATGGGGAGCTGTTGCAGCAGGTGCGCTTGAGTCAGCAGCAACTTCACCCCGCTGTCTTCAAGCATGTACGCCAGGCGCTCACGTGGATACTCGGGGTCCAGCGGCACATAGGCGCCACCGGCCTTGAGCACCGCCAGCAGGCCAACCACCATTTCGATGGAACGCTCCAGCGCCAGGCCCACCAGCACGTCCGGCCCGACGCCAGCCGCGATCAAACGATGGGCCAGGCGGTTGGCGCGGCGGTTCAGTTGCGCGTAGCTCAGACGCTGCTGGCCAAACACCAGGGCCGGCGCATCCGGCGTGCGCGCGACCTGTGCTTCAATCAACTGATGCACGCAACGCTGCAACGGGTAATCGCGAGCGGTAGCGTTCCAGTCGTGGATCACTGCTTGCTGTTCCTGGTCATCCAGCAACGGTAACTGGCCGATACGCTGCCGGGTGTCCTGGGTCATGCCGTCGAGCAGGTTCAGCCAATGGCCGGCCATGCGTGCCAGGGTGGCCGGCTCGAACAGGTCCGTGGCGTAGGTGAACGAAGCGGCAAGCCCCTCGGCCGACTCATGGGTATTGAGGCTCAAGTCGAACTGGGCCGTGTGGCCGTCCCACGCCAGGCCACTGACCTGCAGGCCGGGCAACGGCTCAGCCTGGTCGTGGCCACTGGCTTGGGTCTGATGATTGAACAGCACTTGGAACAACGGGTTGAAGCTCAGGTTGCGTTCCGGCTGCAACGCCTCCACCAACTGCTCGAACGGCAGGTCCTGGTGGGCCTGGGCATCGAGTGCGCGCTGTTTGACCTGGGCCAGTAACTGGGCAACCGTCTGCTGCCCGTCGATATCGGCCTTGAGGACCTGGGTATTGACGAAAAAGCCAATCAGGCGCTCGGTTTCCACGCGGTTGCGGTTGGCGATGGGCACGCCGACGCGGATGTCCCGCTGGCCGCTGTAGCGGTGCAACAACGCCTGGAATGAGGCGAGCAGGAGCATGAACAATGTCACGTCCTCACGCTGGGCCAGCGCGCGCAACGCGGTGACCCGTGCCGCCGGTACGTGGATGTCCAGGCTCGCGCCGCGATGGCTTTGCTGGCTCGGGCGGGCGTGATCCAGCGGCAATTCCAACACCGGTTGTTCACCCCCCAGCAGGTCTCGCCAGTAAGCCAGCTGGCGCGCCTTCTCGCCGGCCGCCATCCACTGGCGCTGCCACACTGCATAGTCGGCGTACTGGATCGGCAGGCCCGGCAATTGCGGCACCTCGCCCTGGCTGAAGGCGGCGTACAACTGCACCAGCTCGTCGACCATCACCTGCATCGATCCCCCATCGGAGATGATGTGATGCTGTACCAGCACCAGCACGTGGTCGTCAGCAGCCACACGCAGCAGCCACACCCGCATCAGCGGGCCCTGGGTCAGGTCGAAAGGCTGCGCAATGTAAGCCTCCACCTGGGTGCGCAGGGCCGACGCATCCACATCGACCTGGGCGATCTCAACACTGGCCGGCGCGCCAATCACCTGCACCACACGCCCGTCCTCCGGTTTCAGGTGGGTGCGCAGGCTTTCGTGACGCGCAACCAGGGCGTCAAAACTGCGCTGTAGCGCCACGGGATCCAGGCGGCCTTTGAGGCGCAACGCGCTCGGCACATGGTAGGCCGCGCTGTGCGGGTCCAACTGCCAGAGGAACCACTGGCGTTCCTGGGCATAGGACAACGGCAAGGGCTGCCCTCGCTCCACCGCGACCAGGGGTGGCGCCAATGGCATGCCGCTTTCGGTCGACAGCGCTGCGACAAACCCCTGCAGCCGTGGGTGTTCGAACAGGCTTCTGAGCGCAACCTCTCGGCCCAACACATTGCGCAGGCGGGAGATGACTTGCATCGCCAGCAACGAGTGGCCACCCCGCTCAAAGAAGTGATCCGCCAGCCCGACCCGCTCGACACCAAGGATGTCAGCCCAGAGGGCCGCGACCTGTTGCTCAAGCTCAGTCACCGGCGCGACCCAGACGTGTTGCGACAGGCTGGCGTCGGGTTTCGGCAGCGCCTGGCGATCCAGCTTGCCGTTCGGATTGAGCGGCATGCGGTCAAGGAAGATCAGGTGCGCCGGCACCATGTAGTCCGGCAGTTGTTCACGCAAGGTGGCCTTGAGCGCTTCGGCATCCTGTTGCTCGGCGACCAGGTAGGCAATCAGTTGATGGTCGGCCGCCAACACCAGCGCTTCACGCACGCCGCGCTGGGCCAGCAGCAACGTTTCGATTTCCCCCAGCTCAATGCGGAAGCCACGGATTTTCACCTGGTGGTCGACACGCCCAACGTACTCGATCACCCCGTCGGCACGGTAGCGCGCCAGGTCGCCGGTGCGGTACAGGCGCTCGCCGGTTGCGCCGAACGGGTCCGGCACAAAGCGTTCGGCGCTCAACAGCGCACGATTCAGATAGGCGCGCGCCAGGCCGCAATGGCTGCCGATGTACAGCTCGCCCACCGCGCCCAGTGGCGCCAGGTTCAGGTCGCGATCCAGCACATACAGGGCACGGCCTGGCAACGAGCGGCCAATCGGGCTGGCGGTAGCGCCAATGGTCTCGCTGGACGTGCAATCCAGCACGCTCGAGACCACCGTGGCCTCGGTCGGGCCGTAGGTATTCAACAATCGAACATAGCCCAGGCCGGCCTTCAACCACTGTGCCGGGCCGTCCAGCGGCATGGCTTCGCCGCCGATATGGATCTGGCGCAGCGCGCCATATGTGCGCGGCCCCGCCGCCAGGCAGTCGAGCAAAAACAGGTTCCAGTAGGCGGTGGGCAAGTCGGCCAGGGTGATGCCTTGAGCGATGATTTCCTCGTACAGCCGCGCGCTGTCCCACAGCTCTGGACCGCGCAGCACCACGGTGGCGCCGTGGGTCAGCGCCGGATAGAGCTGCTCGACGAACCCGTCGAAGTTCAGGGTGGCAAATTGCAGGACGCGATCGTCCTGGGTCAACCGCGAATAGCCCGCCGCGATGCTGGAAAACTCGGTCAGCGCCCCATGGTTGATCGCCACGCCCTTGGGTTTGCCGGTGGAGCCGGAGGTGTAGATCACGTAGGCGAGGTTTTGCGGGTCGACGGCTACCCGCGGATCCGTCTCGGGGTACTGAGTCAAATCCGCGTGCGTCAGGTCCAGCGTCGCCAAGCCTTCGGGCAGCGGCAGGTCGATAGTCGCCTGGGTCAGCACCAGGCGCACGCCGCTGTCTTCAAGCATATGCAGCAGGCGTTCACGCGGGTATTGCGGGTCGAGCGGCACATAGGCGCCGCCGGCCTTGAGCACCGCCAGCAGGCTCACCACCATCTCGAACGAGCGCGCCACCGCCACGCCAACCAGCCCTTCCGGGCCGACACCCCGCGCGATCAGCGCATGGGCCAGGCGGTTGGCTCGGCGGTTCAATTCGGCATAGCTCAGCGACTGTCCGCCCAGGCACAGTGCCGTGTGCTCCGGACGCCGTTGCGCCTGGTGCTCGAACAGATGCTGCACCCCCTGTTGAATCGAGCACGCCGGGGCCGGGGTATTCCAATCCCGCAGCAGGCGCGCGTGTTCCTGGCGATCGAGCAGCCTCAACTCGCCGATGGGTTGCCGGGCATCTCGCGCCACAGCGTCCAACAGGTTCTGCCAATGCCGCGCCAGGCGTGCCACGGTGGCGGCCTCGAACAGGTCGGTGGCGTAGGTCAGCGAGGCCCATATGCCTTCGGCGGACTCCTGGGTATCCAGGCTCAGATCGAAATGCGTGGTGTGGCTGTCCCACTCCAGCCCTTCCACCCGCAGGCCGGGCAACTGCTCGCCACGCGGCACACGCGCCTCGGCCTGGTGGTTGAACATCACCTGGAACAGTGGGTTGTGGCTCAGGCTGCGCTCCGGTTGCAGGGCTTCCACCAACTGCTCGAACGGCAAGTCCTGGTGCGCCTGGGCTTGCAGGGCGCGATGCTTGACCTGCTGCAACAGCTGGGCAAAGGACATCTGCCCGTCGATATCGGCCTTGAGCACCTGGGTGTTGACGAAGAAGCCGATCAGGCGTTCGGTCTCCACCCGGTTGCGGTTGGCGATCGGCACCCCGACACGGATGTCCGACTGCCCGCTGTAGCGATGCAACACGGCCTGGAACGACGCCAGCAACAGCATGAACAGCGTGACCCCTTCGCGTTGCGCCAGGCCCTTGAGGCGGGCAACCACGTCGGCATCCAGGCCGACTTCCAGCTGCGCGCCACGGTAGCTCTGCACCGCGGGGCGCGGATGATCCAGCGGCAACTCCAGTACCGGTTGCTCGCCGCCCAGCAGGCCCTGCCAGTACTCCATCTGGCGCTGCTTCTCGCCGGCGTCCATCCACTCGCGCTGCCACCCGGCGTAATCGGCGTATTGCAGCACCAGCGCGGGTAATTGCGCCGGCCGCCCCTGGCTGAACCCGGCGTACAGTTGCACCAGCTCATCGACCATGACTTGCATCGACCAGCCATCGGAAACGATATGGTGCTGAACCAATATCAGCACATGTTCCTGTTCACTCAGTTGCAACAGTGTCACGCGTAGCAGCGGGCCCTGGTACAAATCGAAAGGCCGGGCGATTTCCGCTTCCACCCGCGCCTGTACCTGCTGCGGCGATGCACCGAGCAGCCGCGCCTCATCCAGCCTCAGTGTGGCGACGGGCAGGATGTGCTGCCGCGTGGACTCACCGTCGGTGATAAACACGGTGCGTAAGGTTTCATGGCGTGCGAGCAAGGCGTCAAAGCTGCGCTGCAAAGCCGCGCGATCCAGTTGCCCGCTCAGGCGCAATGCGTTGGGCACGTGGTAGGCCGCACTCTCAGGCTCCAGTTGCCAGAGGAACCACTGCCGCTCCTGGGCATAGGACAACGCCAGGGGCTGCTCACGGCTGAGCGCGAGCATCGGCGGGGCCAGTACCGTGGCGTCCTGCGCCTGCAACGCCAGCACAAACCCTTCCAGTTGCGGCTGTTCGAACAACGTGCGCAGGGCAACTTCGCGCGCCAGCAACTGGCGCAGGCGCGAGATCACCTGCATGGCCAGCAAGGAATGCCCGCCCAGTTCAAAAAAGTGATCGCTCAGGCCGATCCGTTCGGCGCCGAGTACCTCGGCCCAGATCGCAGCCACCTGCTGCTGCAAAAGGCTGACCGGCTCGACAAACACCCCCTGGGCCTGGGCAACGTCGGGCAGCGGCAGGCCGCGGCGGTCGAGCTTGCCGTTGGGAGTCAGCGGCATCTGCGCGAGGAACATGAAGTGCGCGGGCACCATGTAGTCGGGCAGACGGGCTTTCAAGGCACGCCGCAGTGCTTCACGGAATTCAACCGCGTTGACCAGGGCAGGATCGGCAGGCACCACATAGGCCACCAGTTGCTTGCCGGTCGGGCCGTCCTGGGCCACGACCACGGTTTCGCCGACGCTGTCCTGCTCTCGCAGGCGCGCTTCGATTTCACCCAGTTCGATGCGGAAGCCGCGGATCTTCACTTGATGGTCGACGCGGCCAAGGTAATCCACCACGCCATCCGGACGGCCACGGGTCAGGTCGCCGCTGCGGTACACGCGGCTGCCGGGTTTGCCGAAGGGGTCTGGCACGAAGCGTTCGGCGGTCAGGGCCGGACGTTCCAAGTACCCCCGGGCCACGCCCTCCCCGCCCAGGTACAACTCGCCGGCCACGCCGATGGGTTGCAGGTTGAGTTGCGCGTCCAGCACATAGCCGCTGCGGTTGCCGAGCAATGTGCCGATGGGCGCATAGACCGCACCGCACGGGTCCCCCTTGCGGGCCTTCCACAGCAACGGCGTGACCACGGTTTCGGTTGGGCCGTAGCCATTGAACAGGTAGGTCGGTTTCAGCGCACGCCAGGCCAGGTCGTAGCTGGCTTGCGCCACCGCATCGCCGCCGAAGCAGTACACCCGCACGGCCGGTGGGTTGCCGTCGCGCTCGGCATGCTCGGCCAGCTGTTGCAGGTACACCGGCGGGAACACGGCCATCGTCACCTGGTGGCGATGCATCTGCGCGTAGGTGTATTCGGGCAACCACAGGCTGTCATCGCGGATCAGCACGCTCGCGCCATTGATCAGCGGGTGCATCCAGCCTTCGTGGGAACCGTCGAAGGCGAACGACATGAAGTGCAGTTCGCAATCGGCCGGCGAGGTTTCATAGCGCTCGCCCGTGGCAATGATGTGCGCCACCAGCGGGCCGTGGGACACCGCCACGCCCTTGGGCAGGCCGGTGGAGCCGGAGGTGTAGATCACGTAGGCGAGGTTATCGCCGTGCAGCTTCACGTCTGGAGCCGTGTCGCTGTAATCGGCCCATTCCTCGGTGCGATCGATCGCCAGGGTATCCAAGCCGTCAGGGATCGGCAGTTGCTGCAACGCCCGCGTATGCGTCAGCAGCAACCGGGCGCGGCTGTCTTGCATCATGTACAGCAGGCGATCACGCGGGTATTCGATATCCAGCGGCACATACACCCCACCCGCCTTGAGCACCGCGAGGAACGCCACCATGATCTCGGCGCTGCGCGGCATGGCAATCGCCACGCGCACTTCCGGGCCCACACCACGGGCGATCAGCGCACGGGCCAGGCGGTTGGCCTGGCGGTCCAGCTCGCCGTAAGTCAGGGTCTGCGCGTCGAACTTCACCGCCACGGCCTCCGGTGTTTCAGCGGCGCGGTCAGCGACCAATTCGTGCACCAGGCGCGTGGCCGGGAAGCCGGAATCGGTGCGGTTCCACAGTTGCAAGATGTGCTGCTGCTCGTCGCGATCCAGCAGGTTCAATTGGCCAAGGGTTTGCGACTGATCATCGACCATCGCCTGCAACAGGTTCTGCCAGTGGCGCGCCATGCGCTCGATGGTCGAGGCGTCGAACAGATCGGTGGCATAACCCAGCGACGCCCACAGCCCGTCGCGGTTTTCCTGCACGTCCAGGTCGAGGTCGAAGTGGGCCGTGCGGCGCTCCCACGTCAAGCCTTCGATGCGCAAGTGCGCGAGTGCCGACGGCGTATCGCCCGGGCGCCCTTCGGCCTGGTGGTTGAACATCACTTGGAACAGCGGGTTGAGGCTCAGGCTGCGCTCCGGCTGCAAGGCTTCCACCAGTTGCTCGAACGGCAGGTCCTGGTGGGCCTGGGCCTCCAGAGCGCGCTGTTTGACCTGGGCCAGCAACTGGGCAACGGTCGTCTGCCCATCGATCTCGGCCTTGAGCACCTGAGTATTGACGAAGAAGCCGATCAGGCGCTCGGTTTCCACGCGGTTGCGGTTGGCAATGGGCACGCCGACGCGGATGTCCTGCTGGCCGCTGTAGCGGTGCAACAACGTCTGGAACGAGGCCAGCAGCAACATGAACAGCGTTACACCGTGAGCCTGGGCCAATGCCTTGAGATCGGTGGCCAGGGCCGCTGGCAGCGCTACGTCCAGGCGAGCGCCGCGATGGCTCTGCTGCGCCGGGCGCTGATGATCGAACGGCAGCTCCAGCACCGGCTGTTCACCCCCCAGCAGGTCTCGCCAGTAAGCCAACTGACGCGCCTTTTCGCCGGCCTCCATCCAATCGCGTTGCCACAGCGCATAGTCGGCGTACTGGATCGGCATGCCCGGCAATTGCGGCATCTCGCCCTGGCTGAAGGCGGCATACAGCTGCACCAGCTCGTCGACCATCACCTGCATCGACCAGCCATCGGAGACGATATGGTGCTGCACCAACACCAAGACATGCTCGTCCTCGGCCAGGCGCAGCAGGGTCACACGCAACAGCGGCCCGGCTTGCAGATCGAACGGCCGGGCAATCTCGGCGGCGACCTGCGCGTGCAGCTCGACCTCGCTCACCTCACCCAGGGCAATCGACACCGGGGCCTGGGCTTGAATGACTTGGCGCGCTCCCTCTGGCAGCACCTGAATACAGGTGCGCAAGCTCTCATGGCGAGCGACCAGGGCATCGAAACTACGTTGCAGCGCCGAACGGTCCAACGCGCCCTTGAGGCGCAGGGCGCTGGGGATGTGGTAAGCCGCGCTGTGCGGGTCCAGTTGCCAGAGGAACCACTGGCGCTCCTGGGCATAGGACAACGGCAGTGGTTGCTCGCGGCTGGCCGGCAACAACGCGGGAACCGGCTCGCCAACGCTCGCTTCCAGGGCGTGCAAGGCGGCGGCAAAGCCTTCGAGACGCGGTTGTTCGAAAAGCAGTTTCAACGGCACTTCACGCCCCAGGGCATGACGCAGACGCGACACCACCTGCATCGCCAGCAACGAGTGGCCGCCTCGCTCAAAGAAGTGATCCGCCAGCCCGACCCGCTCGACACCCAGGATGTCGGCCCAGAGGGCCGCGACCTGTTGCTCAAGCTCCGTCACCGGCGCGACCCAGGCGTGTTGCGACTGGCTGGCGTCGGGTTTCGGCAGCGCCTGGCGATCCAGCTTGCCGTTCGGATTGAGCGGCATGCGGTCGAGGAAGATCAGGTGCGCCGGCACCATGTAGTCCGGCAGTTGCTCACGCAAGGTAGCCTTGAGCGCTTCGGCATCCTGTTGCTCGGCGACCAGGTAGGCGATCAGTTGATGGTCGGCCGCCAACACCAGCGCTTCACGCACGCCGGGCTGGGCCAGCAGCAACGTCTCGATTTCCCCCAGCTCAATGCGGAAACCACGGATTTTTACCTGATGGTCGACACGCCCGACGTACTCGATCACCCCGTCGGCACGGTAGCGCGCCAGATCGCCGGTGCGGTACAGGCGCGCGCCGGTTGCGCCGAACGGGTCCGGCACAAAGCGTTCGGCGCTCAACAGCGCACGGTTCAGATAGGCGCGGGCCAGGCCGCAATGGCTGCCGATGTACAGCTCGCCCACCGCGCCCAGTGGTGCCAGGTTCAGGTCGCGATCCAGCACGTACAGGGCACGGCCTGGCAACGAGCGACCAATCGGGCTGGCGGTAGCGCCGATGGTCTCGCTGGACGTGCAATCCAGCACGCTCGAGACCACCGTGGCCTCGGTCGGGCCGTAGGTATTCAACAATCGAACATGGCCCAGGCCGGCCTTCAACCACTGCGCCGGGCCGTCCAGCGGCATGGCTTCGCCGCCGATATGGATCTGGCGCAGCGCGCCATAAGGGCGCGGCCCCGCCGCCAGGCAGTCGAGCAAAAACAGGTTCCAGTAGGCGGTGGGCAAGTCGGCCAGGGTGATGCCTTGAGCGATAATCTCCTGGTACAGCCGCGCGCTGTCCCACAGCTCTGGACCGCGCAACACCACAGTGGCGCCATGGGTCAGCGCGGGGTAGAGCTGCTCGACGAACCCGTCGAAGTTCAGGGTGGCGAATTGCAGGACGCGATCGTCCTGGGTCAACCGCGAATAGCCCGCCGCGATGCTGGAAAACTCGGTCAACGCCCCATGGTTGATCGCCACGCCCTTGGGTTTGCCCGTGGAGCCGGAGGTGTAGATCACGTAGGCGAGGTTTTGCGGGTCGACGGCTACCTGCGGATCCGTCTCGGGGTACTGAGTCAAATCCGTATGCGTCAGGTCCAGCGTCGCCAAGCCTTCGGGTAGCGGCAGGTCGAGAGTCGCCTGGGTCAGCACCAGGCGCACGCCGCTGTCTTCAAGCATATGCAGCAGGCGTTCACGCGGGTATTGCGGGTCCAGCGGCACATAGGCGCCGCCGGCCTTGAGCACCGCCAGCAGGCTCACCACCATCTCGAACGAGCGCGCCACCGCCACGCCGACCAGCCTTTCGGGGCCGACACCTCGAGCGATCAGCGCATGGGCCAGGCGGTTGGCTCGGCGGTTCAATTCGGCATAGCTCAGCGACTGTCCGCCCAGGCACAGCGCCGTGTGCTCCGGGCGTTGCAGCGCTTGCGCCGCGAACAGCCCATGCACACCCGCACTGTGTTGCAACACTGGCGCTGCGTGATTCCAGTCCTGTAACAGCCCGCGTTGCTGGGCCTCGGTCAACATCGTCAGTTGCGCGATGCGCGCGCCCGCCCGCCCCACGACGGCACGCAGCAAGCCCTGCCAATGCTCGGCCATGCGCTGCACGGTGGCGGCGTCGAACAGGTCAGTGGCGTAGGTCAGCGAGGCCCAAATACCGTCGGGCGATTCCTGGGTGTCCAGGCTCAAGTCGAACTGGGCGCTCTGGCTGTCCCACTCCAGCGCCTCCACCGCCAGGCCGGGCAACTGCTGCTCGCCGCGTACCCTGCGGCCTTCAGTCTGGTGGTTGAACATCACCTGGAACAGCGGGTTGTGGCTCAGGCTGCGCTCCGGTTGCAGGGCTTCCACCAACTGCTCGAACGGCAGGTCCTGATGACTCTGGGCTTGCAGCGCGCGCTGCTTGACCTGGGTGAGCAACTGGCTGAAGGTCATCTGCCCGTCGATATCGGCCTTGAGCACCTGGGTGTTGACGAAGAAGCCGATCAGGCGTTCGGTCTCCGCGCGGTTGCGGTTGGCGATCGGCACGCCGACACGGATATCCGACTGCCCGCTGTAGCGATACAACAGGGTCTGGAACGACGCCAGCAACAGCATGAACAGCGTCACGCCCTCACGCTGGGCCAACGCTTTGAGGCCGGTGACCAGCGTCGCCTCCAGGCCCATGTCCAGTCGCGCGCCGCGATAGCTTTGTACGGCCGGGCGCGGGTGGTCCAGCGGCAACTCCAATACCGGCTGCTCGCCCCCCAGTTGCTCGCGCCAGTACTCCAATTGGCGCTCTTTCTCACCGGCTTCCATCCAACTGCGCTGCCACAAGGCGTAGTCCGGGTATTGAATCGCCAAGGCCGGCAAGCGCGCCTCCTGGCCCTGGCTGTAAGCCACATAACACTGCACCAGCTCATCGACCATCACTTGCATCGACCAGCCGTCTGACACGATGTGGTGCAGCACCAGTACCAGCACATGCTCATCCGGCGCCAGCTGCAGCAGCTTGACCCGTAGCAGCGGGCCTTGCTGCAGGTCGAACGGCTTGGCGACTTCTGCTTGCACCAGCGCTTCAAGCTGCTCGGGGTCGCCGTTTTCATGGGCGATTTCAACGCGTACCACGGGGTCGATCACCTGCAGCACCTGCTCGGCATCTTGATGCAGGTGGGTGCGCAGGCTTTCATGGCGGGCCAGCAGGCTATCGAAGCTGCGTTGCAGGGCGACACGGTCGAGCCGGCCCTTGAGCCGCAAGGCGCGCGGCAAGTTGTAGGCCGGGCTTTGCGGCTCCAGTTGCCACAAAAACCACTGCCGCTCCTGGGCATAAGAGAGTCGAAGGGGCTCACCGTCCTGACGCTTGAAAACCGGGGCAATCTCAAACAGGTTGATGCCTTGTTGCTTGAGCATGACCGCCAACGCTTTCTTTTGTTGCGCAGAAAGTGACCCTACCGACTCGATTAATGCTTGCACGCCACGCCCCTCAGGAAATCAATTTATCCAAATCTTCTGCTGATAGACGTTTGAGGGCCTCCAAGGATTTAGCCAATGCGTCCTGCACCGGCGAATTAATTGTCTGTTGCGCCGCCACGCCGGCAGTGAATTCGGCCAGGGTCGGTGTGGTGAAAATCGATTTGACGTCGAATTCGCTGTGCAACTGCTCACGCAGGCGAACCACCACTTGCGTGGCCAGCAGGGAATGGCCGCCCAGTTCGAAGAAGTTGTCGTGCAAGCCCACACGCTCCACCTCCAGCACCTCGGCCCAGATCGCGGCAATCTGTTGCTCCAGCTCACTCTGCGGCGCGACGTACGGCCGTGCCTGCAAGTTGGCATCCACCTTGGGCAGCGCTTTGCGGTCCAGCTTGCCGTTGGGGCTGAGTGGCATCTGCTCCAGCAGCATCCATTGCGCCGGGACCATATAGTCCGGCAAATGGCTGGCCAGGTGGGTGCTCAAGACCTCACGCCAATCCTCCTCGACGCCTTGCAGCACCAGGTAGCCAACCAGGAATTTGCCGTCGACCGCCAACACTGCGGCCTCACGTACGTGATCGTGTTCCAGCAGGCGCGCTTCGATTTCGCCCAACTCGATACGCAGGCCACGCAACTTCACCTGATGGTCAATGCGCCCGGCGTATTCGATTACGCCATCGTCGCGGTAGCGCGCCAGGTCGCCTGTGCGGTACAGGCGCTCACCTTTTACGAAAGGGTTGGCGATGAAACGCTCGGCGGTCAGCGCCGGACGGCGGTGATAACCCCGCGCCAGGCCGACGCCACCCAGGTACAACTCGCCCAGTACGCCGACCGGGGCGGGCTCGAAGTTGTTGTCGAGGATGTAGCAGCCGAGGTTGGCAATCGGACGGCCAATCGGTACGGCGTCGCGACCTTCGTCGAGGCAGGTCCAGTGGGTCACGTCGATGGCCGCTTCGGTCGGGCCGTACAAGTTGTACAGCGCGGCGTGCGGAAGTTTGGCGAAGACTTGTTGCTGTGCGTCCACCGGCAAGGCTTCGCCACTGCACACGATGCGTTGCAGGCTGTGGCAATCGGCGACGTCCGGGTCCTGGAGAAACGCCTGCAACATCGACGGCACGAAGTGCAGCGTGGTGATCTGTTCGGTCCGAATCAGGCTGACCAGTTTGGCTGGATCGCGATGATCACCTGGGGCTGCCACAACCAGGCGCGAACCGGTCATCAGCGGCCAGAAGAATTCCCACACCGACACGTCGAAGCTGAACGGGGTCTTTTGCAGCACGCTGTCGCTGGCATTCAGACCATAGGCTTCCTGCATCCAGTGCAGGCGATTGAGCAACGCCGCATGCCGGTTGCCCGCCCCCTTGGGTTGGCCGGTGGAGCCGGAGGTGTAGATCACGTAGGCCAGGTTTTCGCCGTCCAAGGCGATGCCGGGGTTCTCTTCGCTGTAGCCTTCGAATGTTGATTCACCCAACACCAGGGTTTCCAAACCTTGGGGGATCGGCAGTTGCGCCAGCACCTGCGCCTGGGTCAGCAGCAGCTTCACGCCGCTGTCTTCGAGCATGTAGGCCAGGCGTTCGCGCGGGTATTCCGGGTCCAGCGGCACGTACGCACCGCCGGCCTTGAGCACCGCCAGCAAGCCGGCCACCATTTCGACGGAACGCTCCAGCGCCAGGCCCACCAGCACATCCGGCCCGACGCCTGCCTCGATCAAACGATGGGCCAGGCGATTGGCGCGGCGGTTCAGCTCGGCATAGCTCAGCGACACATCGCCGAAACGCAACGCTGGCGCCTGCGGTGCACGCGCGACTTGCGCTTCAATCAGCTCATGCACGCAACGCTGCACTGGGTAGTCCCGTGCGGTGGCATTCCAGTCCTGCAGCACCTGCCGACGCTCGGTGATATCCAGCATCGGCAAATCGCCCAGGCGCTGTTGGCCGTCATCGACCATGGCCTGCAACAGGTTGACCAGGTGCCGGCCATAACCGTGCACGGTCGAAGCCTTGAAATAGCCATGGGCAAAACTGAAGTGCAGCGACAGGGTCTCGCCGAGGTCCACCAGCACGGTCAGCGGGTAACTCGTTTGTTCATGGGCCTTGGGCACGCCGAAGCGAATACCGCTGCCGCCGCTCTGCTCCAGGGCTTTGGACACCGGGTAGTTTTCGAACACCAAGATGTTGTCGAACAGTGCCGCCCCGCCCTGCCCGGCCCAACGCTGAATGTCATACAGGCCAGTGTGTTCATGCTCGCGCAGCGCCAGGTTCTGCGCCTGGACCGCCTGCAACCAGTCCGCCACCGTGTGTTGCCCGTCCACGGCGCAGATCACCGGCAAGGTGTTGATGAACAGGCCAAGCTGTTGCTCTACACCGGAAAGCTCCGCCGGACGCCCGGCCACGGTGGCGCCGAAAGACACCACCGCCTGGCCGCTATGGCGTTGCAGCAGAATCAACCAGGCCGCCTGCACCAGCGTATTGAGGGTGACTTTATTGCAACGTGCGAAGGCTTCCAGCCGCGCGGTCAGCGATTGCGCCAGGCTGTACCGGTAGTCGCCATAGCCGTCGATAGCGTCGGGCTGGCGGCTGCCCAGGCGAGTCGGCGTTTGCAGCGCGCTCAACTGCGCGCGCCAGAAGGCTTCAGTGGCGCCGGCATCCCGCTGTTGCAGCCAGCCAATGTAGTCGCGATAGCGTCCGCCAGCCTCGGGGACGGCCACGCCGGCATAGCGTTGCAGCACTTCGCCAAACAGACGCGAGTTGCTCCAGCCATCCATCAGGATGTGGTGATAGGTGTAGATCAGCTCATGGCGCTGCTCATCGGTGCGCACCAGCAGCAAACGCAGCAGTGGCGCCTTGGCCAGGTCGAAGCCCTGGCGGCGCTGGGCACGCTGCAGGTTGTGCAGTTCCAGTTCACGTTCGGGCATGGCGCGCCAGTCCAGCACTTCGATCCGCACTGGCGCATCGCGGTACACCACCTGGCACGGCCACTCCAACTGGCCTTCCCAGAAGAACCCCGTGCGCAACACCTCATGGGCCTGCACCGTGGCCTGCCAGGCTTGCTGGAAGCGTGCCACGTCCAGGCCCTCGGCCGTGACGCGGACCTGGTTGATGTAGTCGCCCGCGGCCTGTTCATACAGGGTGTGGAACAACATGCCCTGCTGCATCGGCGACAAGGTGTAGATATCCTCCACGCCCTCGGCGGCCAGCGGCAGCGACTCCAGTTGTGCCTGGTCCAGGCGCGACAATGGGAAGTCGCAGGCCGTGAAGCCGCTGTTGCCCGGGGTGCAGCAGTGCTCTATCAGGGCCGTCAATTCGCGGGTAAACGCCTCGCTCAGCGCTTCGATCTCACGGGCCTCGAACATCAATGGGCTGAAGGTCCAACCGATCTGCAACTCACCGCCATACACCTGGCCATTGAGGGTCAACCAGTTGCTCAACGGGGTATCGGGGCTCTGCTCGGCGCCGGCAGGTTCCGACGCGGGGGCAAACAGGCCGTCCGGCTGATCAAAACTGCCGTCGAACTGGCCCAGGTAGTTGAAGGTGATACGCGGCTGCGGCAATTGGCTGAAGGCCTGGCGTGTCGACGCATCGCCCAGGTAGCGCAGCGCGCCAAAGCCCAGGCCCTTGTTGGGGATAGCACGCAGTTGCGCCTTGATCTGCTTGATCGAGCCGGCCAGGGTCGCGGCCGGGGTCAGGCGGACCGGGAACAGGCTGGTGAACCAACCCAGGGTGCGGGTCAGGTCGAGGTCGTCAAACAAGTCTTCGCGGCCATGGCCTTCAAGCTGGATCAAGCTTGAAGCGTGCCCGCTCCACTGGCAGATCACCCGTGCCAGGGCGGTCAGCAGCAGATCGTTGATCTGCGTGCGATAGGCCGTGGGTGCCTGTTGCAGCAGTTGCCGGGTGTGTTCGGCATCCAGTTGGCTGACCACGGTCTGCGCCAACCGGCCGGGGCACGCGCCTTGCGGATCGCGGCACGGCAAGTCGGTGGCCACGCCCTGCAACTGCTGTAGCCAGAAGTCTTTTTCCGCCTGCATCGAGGGGCCGCGCGCGTGGGCCTGCAAGCGCTCGGCCCAGGCCTTGAACGATGACGTCTTGGCCGGCAGCGTATGTTGGCGATACAGGCTTTGCAGGTCTTCAAGGAATACCCGCCAGGACACGCCGTCCACCACCAAGTGGTGCATCACCAGCAACAGGCGCTGGGAGCCATCGGCAAACTCGGCGAGTACCGCGCGCAGCAACGGGCCATGTTGCAGGTCCAGGCTACGTTGGGCCCGTTCGCAGAGGGCCAGGAGTTCGCTGGCATCTTGTACGCGCTCGTGCCACAGCAGGCTCGCGCTCGGTGCGTCATGGCGCGCGACCCAGCCATCGGCCTGCTGGCTGAAACTCAGGCGCAGCACATCGTGATGCCGGGTGATGGCTTGCAGGGCTGCCGTCAACCGCTCGGCCTCTAGCGGCTGGCGCGGGGTCAGCAGCAGCGATTGGTTCCAGTGATGCGCGTGCGGCAGTTTTCGTTCGAAAAACAGTTGCTGGAACGGCAGCAACGGCGTCACGCCCTGCACCGGGCCCTGGTCGATCACGTGGGCGGTCTGCAACTGCGCCACGCGCGCCAGGCTGCGCACGGTCTGATGCTGGAACAGGGCCTTGGCGCTGAAGTGGATACCTTCGGCACGGGCGCGGCTGACCATCTGGATCGAGATGATCGAGTCGCCGCCGCGTTCGAAGAAATTGTCGTTCAAGCCGACGTGCTCGACCCCGAGTACTTGCGCCCAGATCGCGGCGATCCGTTGTTCCAGCGCACTTTGCGGGGCTTCGTACGGTTGCGCGGCTTCGGGTTTTGGCAGGGCCTTGCGGTCCAGCTTGCCATTAGGGCTGAGCGGCATCTGCTCCAGTCTCAGCCATTGGGCCGGCACCATGTAGTCCGGCAAATGGCTGACCAGGTGGGCGCTCAAGACCTCACGCCAATCCTCCTCGGCGCCTTGCAGCACCAGGTAGCCGACCAGGTATTTGCCGTCGACCGCCAACACCGCGGCCTCACGCACCCAGTCGTGCTCCAGCAGGCGCGCTTCGATTTCACCCAGCTCGATACGCAGGCCACGCAATTTCACCTGATGGTCAATGCGCCCGGCGTATTCGATCACCCCGTCGTCGCGATAACGCGCCAGGTCGCCGGTGCGGTACAGGCGCTCGCCTTTTACGAACGGGTTGGCGATGAAACGCTCGGCGGTCAGCACCGGACGACGGTGATAACCGCGCGCCAGGCCGATACCCCCCAGGTACAACTCGCCCAACACGCCGACCGGGGCGGGCTCGAAGTTGTTGTCGAGGATGTAGCAGCCGAGGTTGGCAATCGGACGGCCAATCGGCACGGCGTCGCGACCTTCGTCGAGGCAGGTCCAGTGGGTCACGTCGATAGCGGCTTCGGTCGGGCCGTACAAGTTGTACAGCGCGGCTTGCGGAAGTTTGGCGAACACCTGCTGCTGCGCATCCACGGGCAAGGCTTCGCCACTGCACACAATGCGTTGCAGGCTGTGGCAATGGGCGACTTCCGGGTCCTGGAGAAACGCCTGCAACATCGACGGCACGAAGTGCAGCGTGGTGATCTGTTCGGTCCGAATCAGGCTGACCAGTTTGGCTGGATCGCGATGATCACCTGGGGCTGCCACAACCAGGCGCGAACCGGTCATCAGCGGCCAGAAGAATTCCCACACCGACACGTCGAAGCTGAACGGGGTCTTTTGCAGCACGCTGTCGCTGGCATTCAGACCATAGGCTTCCTGCATCCAGTGCAGGCGATTGAGCAACGCCGCATGCCGGTTGCCCGCCCCCTTGGGTTGGCCGGTGGAGCCGGAGGTGTAGATCACGTAGGCCAGGTTTTCGCCGTCCAAGGCGATGCCGGGGTTCTCTTCGCTGTAGCCTTCGAATGTTGATTCACCCAACACCAGGGTTTCCAAACCTGGGGGGATCGGCAGTTGCGCCAACACCTGCGCCTGGGTCAGCAGCAGCTTCACGCCGCTGTCTTCAAGCATGTAGGCCAGGCGTTCGCGCGGGTATTCCGGGTCCAGCGGCACGTACGCACCGCCGGCCTTGAGCACCGCCAGCAAACCGACCACCATTTCGACGGAGCGCTCCAGCGCCAGCCCCACCAGCACATCCGGCCCGACGCCTGCCTCGAGCAAACGATGGGCCAGGCGATTGGCGCGGTGGTTCAGCTTGGCATAGCTCAGCGACACATCGCCGAAGCGCAACGCCGGCGCCTGCGGTGCACGCGCGACCTGCGCTTCTATCAGCTCATGCACGCAACGCTGCACTGGGTAGTCCCGCGCGGTGGCGTTCCATTGGTAAACGATTTGCTCGCGCTCAGCCGCGTCCAGCACCGCCAGGTCCTGCAACGGCAACGCCGGGTTGGCCACGGCCACGCGCAACAGGCCCAGCCAGTGGCGCAGCATGCGCGACGCCGTGGCGGCGCCGAACAGGTCGGTGGCGTAGGTCAACGAGGCCCGCACGCCATCGGCGCTTTCCTGGGTGTCCAGGCTCAGGTCGAACTGGGCGCTGCGGGTCTCCCATTCCAGGTTGGCCACGCGCAGGCCAGGCAGTTGTCGGGCGCTCGCCTGGGTGTTGGCCTGATGGTTGAACATCACCTGGAACAACGGGTTGTGGCTCAGGCTGCGTTCCGGTTGCAACGCCTCGACCAACTGCTCGAAGGGCAGGTCCTGGTGGGCCTGGGCTTCCAAGGCGCGGCGCTTGGTGTGCTGGAGCAATTGAGCAAAGCTCATTTGGCCGTCGAGATCGGCCTTGAGCACCTGGGTGTTGACGAAAAAGCCGATCAGCGATTCGGTCTCGACGCGGTTGCGGTTGGCAATCGGCACGCCGACCCGGATGTCCTGCTGGCCGCTGTAGCGATACAGAAACGCCTGGAACGACGCCAGCAGCAGCATGAACAGCGTCACGCCTTCACCCTGGGCCAAGGCTTTCACCCCGGCCACCAGCGCGGGTTCCAGGGCGATGTCCTGGCGCGCGCCCAGGAAGCTCTGTTGCGCCGGACGCGGGTGATCGAGGGGCAGCTCCAGCACCGGTTGCGTGCCACCGAGCAGCTCACGCCAATAGGCCAACTGCCGCGCCTTCTCGCCCGCTTCCATCCAGCGGCGTTGCCATAGGGCGTAGTCAGCGTACTGGATCGGCAACGGCGCCAGGGTGCAGTCCTGGCCCTGGCTGTAGGCCGCGTAGCGTTGCATCAGCTCCTGCACCATCACGCCCATGGACCAACCGTCCGAGACAATATGGTGCTGCACCAGCACCAGCACGTGCTCGTCTTCACTCAGGGTGAGCAGGCTGACCCGCAGCAGCGGACCTTGCTGCAAATCGAACGGCCGCGCGATTTCGGCTTCCACGCGCGCCTTGAGCCGGGCCTCGTCGACCGGGCTTTCAGCGATCCGGACCACGGCATGGGCCAGCACTTCCTGGGAACGCTGTTCATCGCCCAGGTGCAAACGGGTGCGCAGGCTTTCATGCCGCGCCACCAGGGCATCGAAGCTGCGTTGCAGGGCAGCCTTGTCCAGCCGCCCGCTCAGGCGCAGGGCTCCGGGGACGTGATACGCGGCGCTGTCCGGGTCGAGCTGCCAGAGGAACCACTGGCGCTCTTGGGCGTAGGACAGCGGCAAGTGTTGGCCGTCCTCGCGGATCGCGGCAATCGGCAATTGAGCGAAACTCATGCCACGGCTTTGCAGACGTTGATAGAACTGCTGGCGCTGTTCCAGCGGCAAGCGAAGAAAGCGCGAGACCAGGTCGATATTCGGGTTGGAAAGCATGGTTCAAATCGCCTCTAGTTCGCTCAAAAAGTCACGAAGGTCATCAAAGTCTTCCGCCGTACCCGCGCGGAAGGTGGCAGCCGCCTGGGCATAGGCGCGCAGTGAATCGGTCTGGAACACTTCCACCAGCGGCACTTCCAGGCCCAGTTCGGCCTGGACCCGCGAGGTGATCTGGATGGCCAACAGCGAATGGCCGCCGACTTCGAAGAAGTTGTCGTTCAAGCCCACCTGCGGCAGACGCAGCACCTCGGCCCAGATCGCGGCGATCTGTTGCTCCAGCTCGGTTTCAGGCGCTACGTAGTGTTGTTGCAACTGGCTCGGGTCCGGCGCGGGCAAGCCCTTGCGGTCGAGCTTGCCGTTGGGGGTCAGCGGCATCTGCGCGAGGAACATGAAGTGCGCCGGCACCATGTAGTCCGGCAGGCGGGACTTGAGGGCGCGGCGCAGGGCATCGCGGAACTCCACCGCGTTGATCAGGGCGGGGTCGGCAGGCACCACATAGGCCACCAGTTGCTTGCCGGTCGGGCCGTCCTGGGCCACGACCACGGTTTCGCCGACGCTGTCCTGCTCTCGCAGGCGCGCTTCGATTTCACCCAGTTCGATGCGGAAGCCGCGGATCTTCACTTGATGGTCGACGCGGCCAAGGTAATCCACCACGCCATCCGGACGGCCACGGGTCAGGTCGCCGCTGCGGTACACGCGGCTGCCGGGTTTGCCGAAGGGGTCTGGCACGAAGCGTTCGGCGGTCAGGGCCGGACGTTCCAAGTACCCCCGGGCCACGCCCTCCCCGCCCAGGTACAACTCGCCGGCCACGCCGATGGGTTGCAGGTTGAGTTGCGCGTCCAGCACATAGCCGCTGCGGTTGCCGAGCAATGTGCCGATGGGCGCATAGACCGCACCGCACGGGTCCCCCTTGCGGGCCTTCCACAGCAACGGCGTGACCACGGTTTCGGTTGGGCCGTAGCCATTGAACAGGTAGGTCGGTTTCAGCGCACGCCAGGCCAGGTCGTAGCTGGCTTGCGCCACCGCATCGCCGCCGAAGCAGTACACCCGCACGGCCGGTGGGTTGCCGTCGCGCTCGGCATGCTCGGCCAGCTGTTGCAGGTACACCGGCGGGAACACGGCCATCGTCACCTGGTGGCGATGCATCTGCGCGTAGGTGTATTCGGGCAACCACAGGCTGTCATCGCGGATCAGCACGCTCGCGCCATTGATCAGCGGGTGCATCCAGCCTTCGTGGGAACCGTCGAAGGCGAACGACATGAAGTGCAGTTCGCAATCGGCCGGCGAGGTTTCATAGCGCTCGCCCGTGGCAATGATGTGCGCCACCAGCGGGCCGTGGGACACCGCCACGCCCTTGGGCAGGCCGGTGGAGCCGGAGGTGTAGATCACGTAGGCGAGGTTATCGCCGTGCAGCTTCACGTCTGGAGCCGTGTCGCTGTAATCGGCCCATTCCTCGGTGCGATCGATCGCCAGGGTATCCAAGCCGTCAGGGATCGGCAGTTGCTGCAACGCCCGCGTATGCGTCAGCAGCAACCGGGCGCGGCTGTCTTGCATCATGTACAGCAGGCGATCACGCGGGTATTCGATATCCAGCGGCACATACACCCCACCCGCCTTGAGCACCGCGAGGAACGCCACCATGATCTCGGCGCTGCGCGGCATGGCAATCGCCACGCGCACTTCCGGGCCCACACCACGGGCGATCAGCGCACGGGCCAGGCGGTTGGCCTGGCGGTCCAGCTCGCCGTAAGTCAGGGTCTGCGCGTCGAACTTCACCGCCACGGCCTCCGGTGTTTCAGCGGCGCGGTCAGCGACCAATTCGTGCACCAGGCGCGTGGCCGGGAAGCCGGAATCGGTGCGGTTCCACAGTTGCAAGATGTGCTGCTGTTCGTCGCGATCCAGCAGGTTCAATTGGCCAATGCTCTGCGCCTGATCATCGACCATCGCCTGCAACAGGTTCTGCCAGTGGCGCGCCATGCGCTCGATGGTCGAGGCGTCGAACAGATCGGTGGCATAACTCAGCGAGGCGCCCAGTTGCTCCGGGGACTCTTCGATATCCAGGGTCAGGTCGAATTGCGCGACGGCTTCGTCCCAGCTCACCGGGCTCATGTCCAACTGCGCCAGGCTCCGTAAATGCCGGCCGGACTGGCTGATATGGTGGTTGAACGCGACCTGGAACAACGGGCTAAGGCTCAGGCTGCGCTCCGGCTGCAGGGCTTCGACCAACTGCTCGAACGGCAGGTCCTGGTGGGCCTGGGCCTCCAGAGCACGCTGTTTGACCTGGGCCAGCAACTGGCGGACGGTGGTGTGCCCATCGATGTCGGCCTTGAGTACCTGGGTGTTGACGAAGAAGCCGATCAGGCCCTCGATCTCCACGCGGTTGCGGTTGGCGATGGGCACGCCGACGCGAATATCCCGTTGGCCGCTGTAGCGATGCAACAGCGCCTGGTAAGCCCCCAGCAACAGCATGAACACGGTCACGCCTTCACGCTGGGCGAGGGCCTGGAGACGCTCGACCAACGGCACCGGCAGCGCAATATTCAGGCGCGCGCCACGATGGGTAGGCACCGCCGGGCGCTGATGATCGAACGGCAGCTCCAGCACCGGTTGTTCGCCCCCCAGCAGGTCTCGCCAGTAAGCCAGCTGGCGCGCCTTCTCCCCCGCCTCCATCCAGTCGCGCTGCCACTGCGCGTAATCGGCGTACTGGATCGGCAAGGCCGGCAGTTGCAGCATTTGGCCCTGGCTATAGGCGGCGTAGAGTTGCACCAGTTCATCGACCATCACCTGCATCGACCAGCCATCGGAGATGATGTGGTGCTGCACCAGCACCAAGACATGCTCGTCCTCGGCCAGGCGCAACAGGGTCACACGCATCAGCGGGCCCTGGCGCAGGTCGAACGGCTGGGTGATGCGCGCCTCGACCTGCGCCTTGAGATGGGCTTCATCGGTGTCGACCGGGTGCAATTCGATCCGCGCCCGCGGGCTGATCACTTGGACGGTACGACCGGCCTCTGACTGGAAGTGGGTACGCAGGCTTTCGTGGCGCGCCACCAGCGTATCGAAGGCGCGCTGCAGGGCGTCGCGATCCAGCCGGCCTTTCAGGCGCAAGGCGCGGGGCACATGGTAGGCGGCGCTGTGCGGGTCCAGTTGCCAAAGGAACCACTGGCGCTCCTGGGCATAGGACAGGGCCAAGGGTTGGTCACGTTCGGCCCGCTCAATCCGGGTGATTGCAACGCGGGCCTGGGTCAAGGCGCGGACAAAGTTGCCCAGCACGGGCTGCTCAAACAACGCCTTCACATTCACGTCCAGGCCCAAGCCATGGCGCATACGTGACACGGCTTGGGTGGCCAATAGGGAATGACCGCCCAGCTCGAAGAAATGGTCGTGCATCCCGACACGTTCCACGTCGAGTACCTCAGCCCAGATCGCGGCGACCTGTTGCTCCAGCTCGCTGCTCGGCGCGAGGTACTCACGGCCGACGACATCGGGCTTGGGCAGGGCTTTGCGGTCCAGCTTGCCGTTAGGGCTGAGCGGCATCTGCTCCAGCAGCATCCATTGCGCCGGGACCATATAGTCCGGCAAATGGCTGGCCAGGTGGGCGCTCAAGACCTCACGCCAATCCTCCTCGGCGCCTTGCAGCACCAGGTAGCCGACCAGGTATTTGCCGTCGACCGCCAACACCGCGGCCTCACGCACCCAGTCGTGCTCCAGCAGGCGCGCTTCGATTTCACCCAGCTCGATACGCAGGCCACGCAATTTCACCTGATGGTCAATGCGCCCGGCGTATTCGATCACGCCGTCGTCGCGATAACGCGCCAGGTCGCCGGTGCGGTACAGGCGCTCACCTTTTACGAAAGGGTTGGCAATGAAACGCTCGGCGGTCAGCGCCGGACGACGGTGATAACCCCGCGCCAGGCCGATCCCCCCCAGGTACAACTCGCCCAGTACGCCGACCGGAGCGGGCTCGAAGTTGTTGTCGAGGATGTAGCAGCCGAGGTTGGCAATCGGACGGCCAATCGGTACGGCATCGCGACCTTCGTCGAGGCAGGTCCAGTGGGTCACGTCGATAGCGGCTTCGGTTGGGCCGTACAGGTTGTACAGCGCGGCTTGCGGAAGTTTGGCGAACACCTGCTGCTGCGCATCCACGGGCAAGGCTTCGCCGCTGCAGACGATGCGTTGCAGGCTGTGGCAATGGGCGACTTCCGGATCCTGGAGGAACGCCTGCAACATCGACGGCACGAAGTGCAGCGTGGTGATCTGTTCAGCCTTGATCAGGCTGATCAGCTTGGCTGGATCGCGGTGATCCCCCGGCGCTGCCACAACCAGACGCGAACCGGTCATCAGCGGCCAGAAGAATTCCCACACCGACACGTCGAAGCTGAACGGGGTCTTTTGCAGCACGCTGTCGCTGGCATCCAGGGCGTAGGCTTCCTGCATCCAGTGCAGGCGATTGAGCAACGCCGCATGCCGGTTGCCCGCCCCCTTGGGTTGGCCGGTGGAGCCGGAGGTGTAGATCACGTAGGCCAGGTTTTCGCCGTCCAAGGCGATGCCAGGGTTCTCTTCGCTGTAGCCTTCGAATGTTGATTCACCCAGCACCAGGGTTTCCAAACCTTGGGGGATCGGCAGTTGCGCCAGCACCTGCGCTTGAGTCAGCAGCAGCTTCACGCCGCTGTCTTCGAGCATGTAGGCCAGGCGTTCGCGCGGGTATTCCGGGTCCAGCGGCACGTATGCACCGCCGGCCTTGAGCACCGCCAGCAAGCCGACCACCATTTCGACGGAACGCTCCAGCGCCAGCCCCACCAATACATCCGCCCCGACGCCTGCCTCGATCAAACGATGGGCCAGGCGATTGGCGCGGCGGTTCAGCTCGGCATAGCTCAGCGACACATCGCCGAAACGCAACGCCGGCGCCTGCGGTGCACGCGCGACCTGCGCTTCAATCAGCTCATGCACGCAACGCTGCACTGGGTAGTCCCGCGCGGTGGCATTCCAGTCGCCGAGCACCCGGCGGCGCGCCGCCTCCGTCAGCGACGGCAAATCCCCCAGGCGCTGCGCTGTGGTGCTGGCCAAGCCTTGCAACAGGTACTGGAAGTACGTGGCCAGTTGCTCGATCTGCGCCTCACTGAACACCTGCACATCAAAGCTGAACTCGAATTCCAGGCCCGCGCCTGCCCCCAACAGTAGGGTCAGCGGGTAGTGGGTCTGCTCGATGTTCTGCACATCACTGAAGGTCAACCCGGCCGGCGCGCCAGCGGCCAGCGCGGCGGAAACCGGATAGTTTTCAAACACCAGCAGCGTGTCGAACAACGCCGCGCCACTGGCGCCCGCCCAACGCTGGATATCGAACAAGGGCGTGTGCTCGTGCTCACGCAAGCTGAGGTTCTGTGCCTGTACCTGTTGCAACCACTCACTGACCCACAAGGTCGGGTTCGGGGTGGCGATCACCGGCAAGGTATTGATGAACAGCCCGACCTGCTGCTCCACACCCGGCAACCCCGCCGGCCGCCCGGCCACCGTGGCGCCGAACACCACGGTGTCCTGGCCGGTCTGGCGTTGCAGCAGCAACAACCAGGCGGCTTGCACCAGCGTGTTCAGGGTGATTTTGTGGGCCTGGGCAAACGCCTTGAGTGGCGCGGTCTGCGCGACGCTCAGGGCCAGGGCGTAGCTGCCCTTGGCCGAAGAATGCTCGGTCGGGGTGGCGCGCGCCAAGCGCGTCGGCGCCTGCAACGTGGCCAACTGGCCTTTCCAGAACGCCTCGCTGGCCGACGAGTCCTGGCCTTGCAACCAGCCAATGTAGTCGCGGTAATGCCCTTGCAGCGCCGGCAACGGCTGGCCGACATAGTGCTGCAAGACCTCCCCCAGCAATTGCGCCCGGCTCCAACCGTCCAACAGGATGTGATGGTTGGTGAGGATCAGGTGAAAGTGATCGACACCGATACGCACCAGTTTCAGGCTGAGCAACGGCGCCCGATCCAACACGAAACCTTGCGCGCGCGTGGATTCGCTCAACGCATCCAATGCCGCTTGCGGGTCTGGTTGCGCCTGCCAGTCGTACTCGACGAAGGGCAAGGCGCTCTCGCGATACACCGCTTGCAACGGCTGCGCCTGGTCCTGCTGCCAGATAAACCCGGTGCGCAACATGTCGTGCCGCGCCAGCACCTGTTCCCAGGCGCGTTTGAAGCGCGGCACGTCCAGGCCGTGGAGATTGGCGCGCAACTGGCTGACATAGATTGCATCCTGGCCCTGCTGGTACAGGCTGTGGAACAGCATGCCCTGTTGCATCGGTGACAGTGGGTACAGGTCCTGCACGTCGCGCGATGGCAGCGCCAGGTCGTCCAGTTGCCGTTGAGTGAGGCGGGCCAGGCTGACATCGGCCGGCGTGAAAGCACCGTGTTGCGGATCGACGCAATGCTCGATCAGCGCCAACAGCTCGCGCTGGTAATCGTCCGCCAGGCCCTGAAGGGTCGAGGCCTGGAACATCTCGCGGCTGAAGCCCCATTGCAGCGCCAGTTCGCCACCGTACACCTGGCCCTCCACCGTCAGCCAGTTGGCCAGCGGTGCTGCCGGGTCCTGGGCCTGGCCACTGCCTTGGCTGGCGGGTACGAACAGCGCCGACTCATCGAACTGGCGGTCGAACTGGCCCAGGTAGTTGAAGGTAATGCGCGGCGCGGCCAACCCGGCGAGGGACGCCCGGGCCTCGGGCGTCCCCAGATAACGCAGCAGGCCGTAGCCCAGGCCCTTGTCGGGCACGGCACGCAGTTGCTCCTTGACCGCTTTGATCGCGCTCGACAACTCGCCCTCAGCTTGCAGGCGGACCGGGAACAGGCTGGTGAACCAACCGACGGTGCGGGTCAGGTCGAGCCCATCGAACAGGTCTTCGCGGCCATGGCCTTCGAGCTGGATCAGCGCGGCAGGCTGGCCGCTCCAACGGCAGATCACGCGGACCAACGCGGTCAGCAGCAGGTCATTGACCTGGGTGCGATAGGCCAGCGGCGCGTCCTGCAACAACCGGCGGGTCTGCTCGGCATTGAGGCGGGTCTCGAGCCTGCCCTCCAGGTGGTTTTGCAGGCCGCCCTCGGGGTTGTCGCACGGCAGCTCGGTGTCGCTGGACTGGGCCTGCCAGTACGGCAATTGCGCGCTGAGGGTGCTTGCATGGGCCTGCAACTGCCGCGCCCAGTGCTGGTAGGCGCTGGTCTTGTTTGGCAAGGGCTGCTCGCGATAAGCCTGTTGCAGGTCCTCCAGCAGAATGCGCCAGGACACGCCATCGACCACCAGGTGGTGCACCACCAGCAGCAAGCGTTGCGTGCCATCGGCCAGGCTGACCAACGCGGCACGCAGCAGCGGGCCTTGCGCCAGGTCGAGGCTGCGCTGGGCTTCGTCACACAGTGCTGCCAGCTCAGCATCGGTGCTCGCGTGGGATTGCCACAACGCCGCCTCCGTCACCGGCACGGCGTAGGCTTGCTGCCAGCCGTCGCCCTGTGGGGTAAAACGCAGGCGCAGGGCGTCGTGATGGTTGATCAAGTGCGTCAAGGCGGCGTCCAGCCGCGCAGGCTCCAGCGCCTCGCGCGGGGTCAGCAACAGTGACTGGTTCCAATGCTGGCGCGCCGGGATCGCCTGGGCGAAAAAAACCTGCTGCACCGGGGTCAGGATCACCTCCCCGCTCACCGGGCCCTGATCGATAACGATCGACGCGTCCTGGCTCGCTACCCGCGCCAGGCTGCGCACACTCTGGTACTGGAACAGGTCGCGCGGGCTCAGGCGTATGCCCGCCTGGCGCGCGCGGCTGACCACCTGGATGGAGATGATCGAGTCGCCGCCCAGTTCGAAAAAATTGTCGTCCAGGCCGACCTGCTCGACCCCGAGCACATCGCGCCAGATCGCCGCCAACGCTTTCTGTACAGGCTCCTGCGGGGCAGCGAATGCCTGCTGCGCCACAGCTTCCGGCACTGGCAAGGCCTTGCGGTCGAGCTTGCCGTTGGCGGTCACCGGCAGCTGGTCCAGGGTGATCAAGTGGGTGGGGACCATGTACTCCGGCAAGCTGTCGAGCAGCCAGGCCTTGAGGTCGGTTGGCGCGTCGCCATTCGGCACCAGGTACGCCACCAACTGCTTGCCGCCGTGAACCAGCACCACGGCTTCACGTACGCCGGGGTGCTGCATCAGTTGCGCTTCAATTTCGCCCAGCTCGATGCGCAGGCCGCGCAACTTGACCTGATGATCGAGGCGGCCCAGGTATTCGAGCACGCCGTCGGCCCGTTGGCGCACGCGGTCGCCGGTACGGTACAGGCGCTCCCCCGCAACGAACGGGCTCGGCACAAAGCGCTCCGCCGTCAAGCCAGGGCGCCGATGGTAACTGCGCGCCAGGCCGGTGCCGCCCAGGTACAGCTCGCCGGATACGCCAGCGGGCACGGGGTTGAGCTGGGCGTCGAGCACATAGGTGGCGAGGTTGGCGATCGGGCGGCCAATGGGCACGCTATCGGCGCCTTCGTCGACGCACGTCCAGTGGGTCACGTCGATGGCGGCTTCGGTCGGGCCGTAGAGGTTGTACAGGGCGGCGTTCGGCAATTTGGCGAACACCTGGCGCTGCGCGTCGAGGGGCAATGCCTCGCCGCTGCACACGATGCGCTTGAGGCGGGTACAGCGCTGCACGCCCGGCTCATGGATAAACGCCTGGAGCATCGACGGCACAAAGTGCAAGGTGGTGATGGCGTGCTGGCCGATGGTCTCGATCAGGCGCGCGGGCTCGCGGTGTTCGCCTGGCGCGGCCACCACCAGGCGAGCGCCGGTCATCAGCGGCCAGAAGAACTCCCATACCGATACGTCAAAGCTGAACGGAGTTTTCTGCAGGACCGCGTCACTGGCATCCAACGCGTAGGCCTGCTGCATCCAGCACAGGCGGTTGACCAGTGCACGGTGGCTGTTGCCGGCGCCCTTGGGCTTGCCGGTGGAGCCGGAGGTGTAGATCACGTAGGCGAGGTTCTGCGCCTGCATGGGCACCGCCGGCGAGGCGCTGCTATAGCCCTCCAGCCACAGCGCGGGCTGGTCCAGGGCAATCACCCGCAGGCCAGCGGCAGGCAACAACGGCAATAGGCTCTGTTGGCTGAGCAGCAGCGCAATGCCGCTGTCTTCGATCATGTAGGCCAGGCGTTCCTGGGGGTATTCGGGGTCCAGCGGTACATAGGCGCCACCGGCCTTGAGGATCGCCAGCAGGCCGACCACCATGTGGAGGGAGCGCTCGACACAAATCCCCACCAGCACGTCCGGGCCGACGCCCTGCTCGCGCAAGGCGTGGGCCAGTTGATTGGCACGCGCGTCGAGTTGCGCATAGGTCAAGGTGGTGGTGCCGAACACCAGCGCCGGGGCATCCGGTGTGCGCTGCACCTGGTCTTCGATCAAGTGGTGCATGGCACGTTCAGTCGGGTACGGCGCGGCGGTCTGGTTCCAGGCCTGCACCAGCAGGTGCTGCTCGTCGGCGGCCAGCATCGGCAACTCACCGATGCGCTGCTCACCATCGGCCACCATGGCCTGCAACAGACGGATCCAGTGGCGCGCCATACGGGCGATGGAGGGCGCGTCGAACAGGTCGTTGGCGTAAGTCAGCGCGGCATGCAGGGTGCCGGACTTTTCATAGGTATCAAGGGTCAGGTCGAACTGGGTGGTGCGGCCCTGCCACTCCACCAGGGCCAGTTCCAGGCCAGAGGCAGTGCGGACCGAGGCGATGTCGGCCACCACCGGCTGGTGGTTGTACATCACCTGGAACAGCGGCGTATGGCTGAGGCTGCGCTCGACCTTCAGGGCTTCTACCAAGCGTTCGAACGGCAACTCCTGGTGGTCCTGGGCGCCCAGGGCATGCTCCTTGATGGCGTGCAGCAACTCGGCCACGCGGGTCTGCCCGGTCAGCTCGGTGCGCAGCACCTGGGTGTTGACGAAGAAGCCGATCAGCCCTTCGACTTCACTGCGATTGCGGTTGGCGATGGGCACGCCGATGCGCAGATCAACCTGCCCGGTGTAGCGATGCAACAACACGTTGAACGCGCCAAGCAGCAGCATGAACAGCGTGACATTGTGTTTTTGCGCGCAGTTGCGCAGTTGTACCGCCAGTGCCGGGTCGATTGCGAAGGTATGGCGCGTGCCCTGATAGCTGGGCATGGCCGGGCGTGGACGGTCGGTCGGCAATTCCAGTACCGGGTGCTCATCGCCCAGGCGCGCTTGCCAGTAGTCGAGCTGGCGCGCCTGCTCCCCGGCTTCCAGCCAGCAGCGCTGCCACAGGGCATAGTCGCTGTACTGGATCGGCAATGGCGGCAGTTGCGGCGTGTCGTTGCGCTCGTGGGCGTCGTAAAAGCGGATGAACTCGTCGATCAGCACGTTCATCGACCAGCCATCGGAGACGATATGGTGCAGGGTCAGCAGCAGCACGTGTTCCTGCGCGTCGAGCTTGAGCAACTGCACACGCAGCAACGGCCCGTGCTCCAGGTCGAACGGCAGCAGCGATTGGCGGGTTGCCGCCTGGTTGACGGCCTGCTCGCGCGCCGTCGGCTCCAATGCGCTGAAATCCAGGTGTTCGATGGCCAGCGATGGCTCGACGGCCACCTGCACCAGGCGCTCATCGGCCTGGCGCTGGAACACCGTGCGCAACGTTTCATGGCGCGCCACCAGGCTGGCGAATGCCTGCTCCATGGCGCGCTGGTTCAATGCGCCCTTGAGCCGCACCGCCCCCGGCAAATTGTAGGCGCCGCTGGTCGGGTCCAGTTGCCACAGAAACCACATGCGCTGCTGCGCGTAGGACAACGCCTGGCGATCCTGCGCCTCCACCCCTGCCGGAATCGGAAACCGGGAAAAATCCACCCCTTCCTTCTGCAACGCCTGCAGGAACAGCTGGCGTTTTTCCAGGGGCAACCCGATAAACCGGCGAGCAAGTTTCAAGGAGTCTTCAGCATTCATTTCTTGGAGTCCGGAGCAATAGGCGGGAAGCACAAAGGCACGTCGTCCCTATAAAACGAACCGGAGAAGGAAAAATTAGCGGAGGGCGGGAGGCGTCGAGCAGCGCGTCATCAAGGGTTACATCAATCTCCGCTGAGTCACGCCAACTCGGGCTAGCATTGACGCACACCACTTTTTGCAACTACATTTAGTTACACGCAGGGAACGCCGTGTCCAAAAAAATGAAAAGCTGCTCGCCAAACTGCTCAATGAACACATGACATTCACCTGGCCCGAGCTCGTCACGCTGCTGCGTCGGCTTGGCTACACACAAATCGAGGGGGCGGGAAGCCGCGTCAAGTTCGACATCGGCGACCCCACGGCAATGATCACCTTGCACAAGCCTCACCCCGGCAACGAACTGAAACACTACATTCGTCGCCAGGTCATCGAACAATTGAGATCAGGAGACCTGATTCAGTGAACAACCAACTGAAATACAACGGTTACATCGGCTCTATCGAAGCCAGCCTCGAAGACAACTGCCTGTTCGGCAAAATCCTCTTCATCAAGGCGCTGGTCAGCTATGAAGGGAAAACCGTCGCCGAGTTGGACGCGGCCTTCCGCGAGGCCGTGGATGACTATCTCGCGACCTGCCAGACCCTGGGGCAAACCCCGGAGAAGCCATGCAAAGGCTCGTTCAATGTGCGGGTCGGCCATGACCTGCACCTGGCCGCGGCCCTGGCGGCAACCCGTAAGAAAGTCACGCTCAACGACCTGACGCGCCAGGCGTTGAACGAGTTCCTGCAACACCACGGCGCAGACCCGGCGATCGGTTGATCAGCCCAGTCGCCGATAACCCAGCACCGCCGCCCCCAACACCACGGCGCCCGCCGCCAGCGACACCCAGAAGCCGCTGGCCGCGCCAAACTGGTCGATCATCCATCCGCAGCTGGCGGCGCCGATGGCCACGCCGATACTGAGGCCGGTGATCAGCCAGGTCATGCCTTCGGTAAGGCGGCTCGGCGGGACGATTTGTTCCACCAGGGCCATGGACACGATCAGCGTCGGGGCGAAGAACAGGCCGGAAACGAAGATCGCCACCGCCAGCCCAGGGATGTTCGTCACCAACAGCAGTGGCAAGGTGGTCAACGCCGTGGCCACGCCGCAGCACAGAAACTGCCGGGGCAGCGGCGCCTTCAACTTGAGCGCGCCGAACGCCAACCCCGCCAGGCACGAACCGATGGCATACACCGACAGCACAATGCTCGCCGCTGCGGGTTGGCCCTGCTGCTGGGCAAAGGCGACACTGACCACATCCACCACGCCGACGATCACGCCCATGGCCAACAGCAGGATCATCAGGATCAGTACCGACGGTGAAGCGATCAACCAGCGGCCATGATGGCCCTGGTGCTCATGCACCGGCGGTTCCGTTGCGCGTTGCAACACAAAGACGGTGACGCCCACTGCCAGCAGCAGCGCCGCCACCAAAGGCCCGGCTTCCGGGAACAGCACGACGCTCAGGCCAACGGAGATCGGTGGGCCGATGATAAAACACACCTCATCGAGCACCGACTCCAGGGCAAACGCGGTCTGCAGCTTGGGCTGGCCGCGGTACAGCGCGGTCCAGCGCGCCCGTACCATTGCCGACATATTGGGCATGCAACCGGCCAGGGCGGCGAACAGGAACAACGTCCAGCTGGGTGCCTGGAAACGCGTACACAGCAACAGCAGCAACAACGCCCCGCCACCGATCAGCGCGGCGATCGGCAGCACCCTGCCCTGGCTGTAGCGGTCGACCAGCCGTGACACCTGCGGCGCGCAGAATGCCGTAGCCAGGGCAAATATCGCCGCCACCGACCCGGCCAAGCCATAACCGCCGTGGACCTGCGAGAGCATGGTGATCAGGCCGATACCGGCCATGGACACGGGCATGCGTGCCAGCGTCCCGGCAAGAACAAAAGCCCGGGCACCGGGCGCCTGGAACAATTCGGCGTAGGGGTTTGCCATCACTGCACTGTCTTCTTATAAGGAGGTGCGCAACCTTTTATCACACCAGCCGCTTGATCTGCTTGTGCCGCCACACCAACCGAAAGTACGTCGTCTGCAATGCCAGCATCGCCAGGTACGTCACGGGAAATGCCATCCACACCCCTTCCAGGCCGAAATGCGCGTTGAACAGATACGCCATTGGCAGTTCAACGCCCAGCACGCAGAAAATCGAGATCGCCACCGGCATCAGCACCACGCCGCTGGCACGCATGATCCCGCCGATCACCGCCTGGAAGCCGAACACCAGGATGCTCCATAGCATGATATGCAGCAGGTGTTCGGCGTTGATCCGTGCGGCGTCGTCCGTGATGAACAAGCCCAGCAACCAGTGGGATAACAGGTAGCCCAGCAGGATCAGGCCACCTGTCAGGCACAGGTTGATCAGCAACCCCGTACGCAGGATCGGCCCGATGCGTTCCAGTCGACCGGCACCAATCGCCTGGGCGCCCAGGATCGACGCGGTAATGGCAATCGACAGCGCCGGGAATTGCACATAGTTGACGATTTGGGTGACCGCGCCATAGGCCGCCGTGGCTTGTGAACCATGGCTGTTGACCAGGGCGAGGATGACCAATTCCGACAGCGACAGCACCACCATCTGCAAACCGGTAGGCAGTCCGATGCGTAGCACCTTGCCTAGAATCACCCGATCCAGACGCAAGGCCGCAAGCAGTTCACGATCCGGCGCCATCACATGGTTTTTATGACGCAGGCGCAGGATCAGAAACAGCATCGCCGACGCGTTACCCGCCAGCCCGGCATACACCGCACTCTGGATGCCCATCGGCGGCAAGCCAACCCAGCCGCGGATCAGCGCCGGGGTCAGCAGCAGGCCGACCAGGGTCGAGACCATCAGCGCCAACAACGGCGAAACCGTGTCGCTCACCCCGCGCAACAGTTGGGTGTAGAGGATAAACACCAGCAGCAGCGGCATGATCAGCATCATCATCTGGGCATAACCCACCGCGTCATCCAGCACATCGATGGGGGTGCCCAGTGCCTGCAAGGCCGGGCGCGCGAACAGGCTGCCGAGTACCGCCGCGATCAAGCCCACCAGCGCGCCGAGGGTCAAGGTGGCCCCGGTGATGGCCTTGACCATCCCGGTTTCCTGGGCGCCCCAAGCCTGGCCGATCAGCACCGAGGCCCCCGCGCCCAGGCCGATCACCAGCGCAATAAAGAAGAAGACGATGGGAAACATCCCCGACACCGCCGCCAACGCCTGGGTACCGAGCATTTGCCCGACATAGATGCCATTGAGCGTGCCGGAAAAACTCTGCAGGAAGTTGGACAGCACCATCGGTGCCAAAAATATCAGGTAGATCTGCCACAACGGCCGTTGTTGGGTGACTTCCATGGTAGTTCGAGTCCCTGGATTTATGATCAGGCAGTAAAAGCGTTGCGCGACAGCCAGGCCAGGTACGTCTGCACGTCTACCGGCCAGTGCGCGATCTGCTTGGAAAAGTCCGCCGCATCCTGGGCAAACAGCGCCCGCGCGGCATCCTCGAAACCCGGCAGGTCGCCGCCAATGGCGCTCATGAAGCGATAGCTGGCCTCCTTGGCATGGCGCATTTGATCACGGCAGGCATGGGCATTGCGCGCTTCATCGACCAATCGGCGCAACGCGGCCGAAGCGCCGCCACGCTGCTGGCCCAGCCACGCCCAGTGGCGAGGCAGCAAGGTGACTTCCCGCGCGACCACGCCCAGCTTTGGGCGCCCGACCGTGGGCACCGCGGGGGGCTCGTCATCGGTGTCTGTCGGTGCGGGTTGTTCCGGCGCATAACCTGCCGGCCAGGGATAGTCGACCTGGGTGCCGGTGGCGTCGTCAAAAACCAGGAAACTGCCCGCCGACAGGCCAAGGTCAACCAGGGCGGCAGCCACCTGAGCATAGGAACCGGCCGCCACGCGTTGGTGACGAACAAAGGCGCTGCATTGGGGAGTGATGTGTACAGGCATGACTTATTACCCGGATATTATTTATTTTACCCGGATCATATTAGCCCTAACGCTTCAACTTACAAGGCGATTCTCGTGAAACCTCCCGCCACTGAGCGCCGCCTGGACTGGCGCCCGACAGATAGGGCTGTCGTGGCGAGCGGGCTTGTTGTGGCGAGCGGGCTTGCCCCGCGTTGGGCTGCGCAGCAGCCCCAGTAAGATCACCGCGTTTTTTCAGACAAAATGCGGTGCGGGATTGGGGGCTGCTGCGCAGCCCAACGCGGGGCAAGCCCGCTCGCCACACAGGCCCGCTTGCCACAACAAGCCCGCTCGCCACAAAGGGATTGGTCAGGGTCAAGAGAGTGGTGTAGCTACCCATACCACCATCGCCTGAGGCATGCGTACCGGGCAACGCTCCTGGTCTAGTGACTGATCATCCAAGGCCGTGGCCCGGTCTGGGTCTTGAGGCCCAAGGGGTTGGCCTTGCTCGGCTCGACTTTTTTACCGGTGCCGCAGCAACTGCATCCGGCCGGATGGCGACGGTTCTCCCGGTATTCGCCGACGGTCTGCGGTGCGTGGGCACTGCGCTCGTTGCCGGCGATGGCCTTGCGTTGGTTGGCCGACAGCGTTTGCAGCGCCGGCGCCGACACCCTCAACGGCCCGCCAGGTCCTTCGCAGTACGGACACTGGCTGGGCTCGTTGCGCTGGGCCATCGGCCGCAGCAGCGTGAAAGTGCCACACGCCTCGCAGGCGTATTCGTAGGTCGGCATGGCTACAGGTCCGGGGCAATGGGCAGGTCGATGCTGCCGTCGAGGTATTTCGTCGGGCCGTTGGCGGTGGGGTTGATGTCGAACTCGAAGATCTCCGTGGGCAACCACAAGGTCGCGCAGGCATTCGGAATATCCACCACACCGCTGATATGCCCCTGCACCGGTGCCGAGCCGAGCAACGCATAACCCTGGGCCGGCGAATAGCCGAACTTGGTCAGGTAGTTGATCGCGTTCAAGCAGGCCTGGCGGTAGGCGATGTTGACGTCCAGGTAGTGCTGCTGGCCCTGCTCGTCCACCGAGATGCCTTCGAAGATCAGGTAGTTCTTGTAGTTCGGGGTGATCGGGCTCGGCTTGAACACCGGGTTCTTGATCCCGTACTTGGCCATGCCGCCCTTGATCAGCTCGACTTTCATATGCACCCAGCCGGCCATTTCGATAGCGCCGCAAAAGGTGATTTCACCGTCGCCCTGGCTGAAGTGCAGGTCGCCCACCGACAGCCCGGCGCCGTTGACATAGACCGGGAAGAAAATCTTCGAGCCACGGGACAAATCCTTGATATCGCAGTTGCCGCCATGCTCACGCGGTGGCACGGTGCGCGCGCCGGTCGCGGCCGCATCGTCACGGGCCTGGCCCTTGAGCTTGCCCATATGCGCGGTGGCGGCCAACGGTGCGTTGGCCAGCGGCGGCACGCGGGTGGGGTTGGTGTCGATCAGTTCCTGCTCGCGGCGGTTCCAGTCGGCAAGCATCACCGGGTCGGGCAGGCAGCCAATCAGGCCCGGGTGGATCAGGCCCGCGAAATTCACCCCTGGGATATGCCGTGAACTCGTGAACATGCCCTTGAAATCCCAGATGGCCTTTTGTGCGCTGGGAAAATGGTCAGTGAGGAACCCACCCCCGTTCTGCCGCGAGAAAAAACCGTTGAAGCCCCACTGGGAGTCGGCCTTGGCGCCGATATCGAGCAAGTCCACCACCAGCAAGTCACCCGGCTCGGCGCCGTGCACCCCCACCGGGCCAGACAGGTAATGCACGGTGGACAGGTCCACATCGCGCACATCGCTGGCGTCGTCGTTGTTCTTGATCGCGCCGGCGGTCCAGTCGTAGGTTTCGAGGATGAAATCATCACCCGGCTTCACCCAGCACGCCATCGGGATATCCGGGTGCCAGCGGTTATGGATCTGCTCGTTCTCGGTGACGGGCTGGTTGAGGTCGACTTTGATCAGCGTTTCGGTCATGGACTGGCTCCTGGACGGATGACGGGATGCGTTCAATCCAGTCTCAGGGGGCCAGCGAAATCGGGAAATACGTTGGATGACGTATGGGCGCGGTCACCCGGTGCCTCAGATCGCCCGCGCCATATGCTCGGTAATCCGCCCGCGCAACCAGCGCTCTGCCGGGTCGTTGTCATGCACTCCGCTCCACACCATTGACAACTCCGCCGCGTCGATCGCAAACGGCGGGTCTTCGGCGCGCAACGCCGTGCCCTCGGTCAATGCACAGGCGGCGTAATCCGGCACCGTCGCAATAATCTGCGTACCCGCCAGCAGTGCACGCAGGCCGCTGAACTGCGGCACCGCCAGTACCACCCGGCGCGCGCGGCCGATGCGGGCCAGGTCCAGGTCGATATTGCCGCTCAAGTCACCCGAGAACGACACCATCGCATGGGGCCGTTCGCAATAGTCATCCAGGGTCAGAGGTTCTGTACCGGCATCGCCACGCAACACCTTGCAGGGGATATCCCGCAGCTTCTTGCGCTTGGCATTGGCTGGCAGATCCGTGGTGTAGCTGACCCCCACGGTGATTTCGCCACTGGCCAGCAACGACGACATCAACAGGTAATTGGCCCGGCGCACCACCACGATGATCCCCGGCGCCTCTTCGCGCAGTTGGCTGAGCAACGGCGGAAACAGGCCGAACTCAGCATCGTCGGACAGGCCGATGCGAAACACCGCGCAACTGGTGGACGGGTCGAAATCCTTGGCGCGGCTGACCGCGCTTGAAATGGTGTCCATGGCCGGTTGCAGCTCCTTGAGTATCGCCACCGCGCGTGGCGTGGGCTCCATGCCCCGCCCGTTGCGCAGCAGCAACGGGTCGTCGAACAGGTCGCGCAAACGGCCCAGGGCCGCGCTGACCGCCGGCTGGCCCATGAAGAGTTTTTCGGCGACCCGGGTCAGGTTCTTCTCGAACATCAGGGCCTCGAAAATCACCAACAGGTTCATGTCGACGCGGCGCAGGTCGTTGCGGTTCATGGCGATATCCAAACGGTTGGCAAGCCACCAGATAAGCACGCAGGGCGCGCTCTGGATTGCATGCCTGTGCTGTCTTTTCCACGCCGAAACCTGGCGAAATTAACAACGATTAACTCGTCAGCCAGACGGTTCGGCCCCAAGAATGAAGCGGTCTAGACTGCATCCATTCACCGGGAACGCTCCCATCGACTGCGGAAATTCGTCATGGCCCGACTTGAGCACTCTGCTCCACGCTTATCCTCCATCGGTGGCCTCTGCCCCCGACGCGAGCGTATCGCCAAGCAACTGATCCTCGCCAACCTTGGCGAAAGCCTGGCAATCGCCGACCTCGCCCAAGCCTGCGCCTTGTCGCGCAGCCATTTTTCCCGCGCATTCAAGTGCACCACGGGGCTGTCGCCCCAGGAGTGGATACGCCAGCAGCGCATCCAGCGCGCCAAGGAACTGATCATCGGCTCCGCGCTGAGCCTGACGCAAATCAGCCTGGAATGTGGGTTCTGCGACCAGGCGCACTTCTGTCATATCTTCACCCGCAGCGAAGGGGTGAACCCGATGACCTGGCGAAATCACCAATTGCGCCGCAAGCAGGTGATTGCCGCCTAGTGATCCTTGCCGACGTGGAATATGCTCAGGCGATTGTCTTTTCAGGGCCTGCGCCAGCATGAATGACCTCAGCGACCAGGCCGTACATTTCGGCCCGTACCGCATTCACCCGCGCCAACGCCTGGTGCTGGAGGCCGGCCGCCCATTGCGCCTGGGACGGCGCGCGGTGGAGATTCTGCTGATCCTGCTGGAGCAGGCCGGCAATGTGGTGAGCAAGCAGGAACTGATCGCGCGGGTCTGGCCGAAAAGCGTGGTGGAAGACGGCAACCTGCGGGTGCATATGGCGGCGTTGCGCAAGGCCCTGGGCGATGGCCAGGCCGGGCAGCGCTATATCGTGACGGTAGCCCAGCGCGGCTACAGTTTTGTCGCCCCACTGAGCATCGAGCCGATGACCCTGCCCACCGACGGCCCTCCCCACAGCCAGGGCCACAACCTGCCGCTGCGGCGTACACGAATGATCGGCCGCCAGGCGCTGATCGACGCGCTGGTGCAGCAATTGCCGCAACAGCGTTTCATCACCCTGACCGGCGCCGGGGGTATCGGCAAGACCACCGTGGCGCTGCGGGTCGCGGAGCTGCTGATCGGGCACTACGCCGATGGCATTCGCCTGCTGGACCTGGCGCCCCTCAGTGCGCCGTCGATGATCCTGCCCAACCTCGCCGCCCTGCTCGACCTGACGCTTACCGAGCATGAGCCGCTGCTCGCCCTCGCGCGCAGCCTGCACGAACGTCAGTTGCTGCTGGTGATCGACAACTGCGAGCACCTGCTCGATGACATGGCCCTGATCTGCGAAACGTTGCTGCGCCATGCGCCCCACCTGCATATCCTCACCACCAGCCGCGAAGCCCTGCGCGCCGAGGGTGAGTATGTGCAACGCCTGGAGCCCCTGGCCTGCCCGCCCGCCACTGGCAACCGTGCCCAGGCCCTGGGCTACCCGGCCCTGCAACTGCTGATCGAACGGGCCATGTCCCATCAGGACAGTTTTGAACTGAGCGAAGCCGAACTGCCCCTGGCCATTGACATCTGCCAGCGCCTGGACGGCATTCCGCTGGCCATCGAGTTGGTAGCGGCGCAAATCGAACGCTTCGGCTTGCCACGCCTGCTGGTGCAAATGGAAGACAACTTCCGCCTGCTCACCCGTGGCCGGCGCAGTGCGCTGCCCCGCCAGCAAACCCTGCGCGCTACGCTGGACTGGAGCTTCGACCTGCTCACGCACTGCGAGCAGATTTGCTTGCGCCGCCTGGCGGTGTTTCGTGACGGGTTCAGCCTGGCCAGCGCGGCGGCAGTGATCGCCGGAGAGCCGATTGCCCCGGCCGAAGTGCTCGGTTCGATCAGCCAACTGGTGGCCAAGTCCCTGCTCAACGTGGAGCCTGGCGATGACGAGGTGGTGTACCGCCTGCTGGACATTACCCGCACCTATGCCCTGGAAAAACTCAGCCAGGCCGATGAACTCGACACCACCCGCGAGCGCCACGCCGCGCGCTGCCTGGTATTGATGGAGCAGGCGCGGGAGGACTGGGAGCGCACGGCGACCCAAGCCTGGATCGACCGCTACGCACCCCTACGCGAAGACGTCCGCGCCGCCCTCGATTGGGGCTTGGGCGACCAGGGCACGCAGCAGTTGGGCATTCGCCTGACGGTCAGCGCAATGCCGCTGTGGCAGGAATTATCCCTGCTGCGCGAGCACAGGTTCTATGTGGGCAAGGCGCTGGTATTGATGCAGCAGTCGAGCGCGCCCTGCACCCAGTTGATGATGCAACTGCAATTGGCCTTGGGCAGCCTGTCCTATCACGCCCTGGGTGGGGCGCCCCAGACGATCGCCGCCTTCGAGCAGGCCAGGCAGTTGGCCGAAGCGCGTCAGGACGTTGCGGGCCAATTGCGGGCCGTGTCCGGGCATATGGCGGTCAACCTGTGTGCCGGTCACTACCGCGAAGCCCTGGAACAGAGTGTGCAGTTCGATCGTCTCGACCCACGTACCGACCCGCTGCTGGACCTGAGCGCCCAGCGCCTGCGAGTACTGGCGCAGCATTTTGCAGGCAACCAGACACTGGCCCTGCACAATGCCGAACAGGTGATCCAGCGCATGGCCCACAGCGGCCATCTCAATCGGTTCACCCATGGCTTCGGCGTGCAATACGACCAGAGCGTCGCCTCACTGACCGTGCTTGCCCGCATCCAATGGCTACGCGGGGCTCCCGAGCGCGCCTGGCGGACCGCCAGCCAGGCGCTGGAGCTGGCCTTGCAGATCAACCATGGCACCTCGATCTGCTACACCCTGGCCCTGGCCGGTGTGGTGATCGCCCGCTATAACGGCGATGGCGCGGCCGCACAGGCATTGCAGGCACTGCTGTTACAGCATGCCCAACGCCATTCGGCCCAGCTGTTCCAGACCTGGGCGGCGCACTATGCCGACGGGCCAGGCCAAGGGGATTTGAACGGCCTCGGCCTGGTCAAGGACATCATGATTACACTGGGCGTTGCGACGGTGGACGAACCCGCGGTCGAGCGGGTGCGTAGCGGTGCCGCCGGCTGGTGCGCGCCGGAATTGCTGCGGGTGCGCGCGCAGGCGTTGCTGCACCAGGACGCGCCCGACGCCGCCGAAACCCTGCTGTTGGAAGCCCTGGGCCTGGCGCAACAACAAGGCGCCCTGGCCTGGGAGGTGCGCAGTGCGGAGTCGCTGGCGCGACTGTGGCAAAAACAAGGTCGCCGGCAGGCCGCTCGCGAACTGCTGGGTGGGGTTTACGCGCGATTCACCGAAGGTTTCGCCAGCCAGGACCTAATCCGCGCACGCAGCCTGCTCGACGAGCTGCAGGACCAACGGCCGGCCTGAAAACGGCCCCAGATAATGCCCATAACCCTGTTGCAAACGCGCCACCTGCACCGGGTCGCGCAGTTGCATCAGCGCGTAGCTGCGCACGCTGTTAAGCAAGCGATAGCGCTGCGCACCCGGACCGGGCTCGACCGTCAGCAACGAAGTGGCGACCAGACGCCCCAGCAGGTACGCCAGGTCGGCGTGTTCCAGCTCGGTACCCGCGACCAGCGTGACAAGGGTCGGCAAGGTCACCGCCATCTTGAACAAACCCAATTGCAGGAACAGCCAGCGCTCCGGCAGGCTCAGGCGCTGGTAGGTCCAGTCCAGGGCCGCGGCCATGGAGCGGTGCCGTTCAACCGCCGTGCGCCGGCCCCGGGTCAGCACCTGCAAGCCATTGCGCAATTGCGCCTGCACACCGTGTACCCCCAAGGCATCGACCTGGGCAGCCGCCAGTTCGAGGGCCAAGGGAATACCATCCAGACGCCGGCAGATATCACGCAGCGGTGCCAGGTCCTGGGGCCGCAGCGCAAAGCCCTGCTGACTGGCCCGAACCCGAGCGACAAACAGTTGCACGGCCGGGTACATCATTGCCTGCTCGACACTGGCCCAGGCGCACGGCATCGGCAATGCCAACCGGGGCACGCGTTGCACCCATTCGCCGGGGACCTGCAGGGCTTCACGACTGCTCAACAACACCGTCACCCGAGGCGCCCGCTCAAGCAGCGTGCGCACCAGATGCCGACAGGCGGCGAGCAACAGGTCAGCGCCATCCAGCACCAGCAGCAATTGGTGTGAAGCCAACTGGCGCGCCAGTTCACGGGCGTTATTGCAGGCTTCAAGACCCAGCGTTCGGGTCACGTGGCGGAGCATTTCCATCGGCGCCTCGACCGTCGCCAGGTCCACCCACCACACGCCGTCGCCGTAGCGCGGCAGCACGCGCTCGGCCAGTGCCAGCGCCAAGGTGCTTTTGCCCACGCCGGCGCTTCCGGTCAACGTCATCAGGCGTTGCCCGGACAGGCGCCGCACCAGCACGCCCAGCAACTCATCGCGACCGATCACCGCGCTGAGCCGCACGGCCAGATTGTGCCTCGGTGTAGTCGCGGCCACGGTGCCCTGCCCCGGCGCCACGAAGCAATACCCGCGTTGGGGGTCGTTGAGGATATAGCGCTGGCCATCCAACGCCCGGCGCAAGGCCGCGATATGCACGCGCAGGTTGTTCTGCTCGACCACGCTGCACGGCCAGACCCGCGCGATCAGGGTGTCCTTGCTGACAAACTGCCCAGGGGTTTCCAGCAGCACCGCCAGGATATCCAGGGCCCGCCCGCCCAGCGGCACCGGCCAGCCAGACTTGCTGACCAGGCGCTGTTGTCGGTGAAACGTGTAGGGGCCGAAGCTCACCGAGTGCGGGTTGTTCATGTCCGTAACAGCGCTGAAACACCCGAGCTTGGGCGTCTGCGCCTCCTTTTCCATGGGCCTGGCGCTATCTTGCCAGCTACCCGTGACAGGACAATGCTGGCACAGGGAGCGTCACGGACATTCAGGTGCGCGAGACGGACATCCTGTCGTTAACTGAACTGTTGTCGGTATTGGGTGGGGTTGAGGCCGAGCTTTTCAGTGAACAGAAAACGCATATGCCGCACGCTGCCGAAACCGGCGTAGAAGGCCACGGTCTTGAGCGGCAGGTCGGTGGTTTCCAGCAAATGCCGCGCGCGGTCGATGCGCGCGCCTTGCAGGAAGGCCATGGGCGTCATCTGCACCTCCTTGGTAAACAGCCGCGCAAAATGCCGGGCACTCATGCCCGCCAGCGCCGCCATCGACTCGATGGTGTGTGGCTGATCCAAATGGGCCAGTACCTGGTTCTGCACACGGGTAATCGCGGTTTCAAGGGGCGACACGGCGGCGGTCATCGGGCTGAACTGAGCCTGGCCGCCCTGGCGCTTCATCACCACCAGCAGCACCTTGGCGACTTCCACTGCCACCTGTTTGCCATGGTCCTGGGCTACGACCGACAGCGCCAGGTCGATACCGGCCGTGACCCCACCCGACGTAATCAAGCGGCCGTCCTGCAGGTAGATGCGGTCAGTCTCGACGATGGCCTGGGGGAAGGCTTTGATCAAGCGGTCGGTGTAGTGCCAGTGAGTGGTCACCCGGTGGCCGTCGAGCAACCCCGCATGCCCCAGCACAAAGGCGCCGGTGCAGATCGAACCGAAACGCCGCGACCGAGGTGCAGCGGCTCGCAGCCAGGGCAGCAAGTCGGGATGGCATTCGTTATAGGCACCGGGGCCGCCGGGCACCAGCAACAGGTCGTAGGCATCGTGCGCCTGCTCCAACAGCAGGTCGGGCTGGACGACGACGCCGTTGGACGCACGCAGCGGGCCCGGTTCGGTGCCCAGGGTAAGGATCTGGTAGTGCTGCGCCGGCGGCAGGTAGCGGTTGGCAATCGAAAACACTTCAAGCGGCCCGGCCATGTCGAGCAGGAGGAAGTCCGGAAACAGCGCCATGGCCACGGTTTTCATCACGAGAGACGTCCATCGGAAAAGAATGCGGCCGGCATTATGGCACGTCTTTTACTGTCAACCCACATGAGACAGTTATTCAGTTTTTAGCTTCTTAATGAATATCTGGGTAACCAGTAATCTTCTTCTCAACGCAAGCGCCCTGCATGTCGCAGCCCGCGCTCACTTGAGGACACCACCATGCTGACCCTTCGCAAAGCTTCGGAACGCGGCGCCGCCAATCACGGTTGGTTGAAGTCGTTCCACACCTTCTCGTTCGCCAACTACTGGAACCCCAAGGAACAGGGTTTCTCCGACCTGCTGGTGATCAATGACGACCGCGTCGCCGCCGGCAAAGGCTTCGGCCAGCACCCGCACCGCGACATGGAGATTTTCTCCTATGTGCTCGAAGGCGCCCTGGAACACAAGGACACCCTGGGCACCGGCTCGGTGATCCGCCCCGGCGATGTGCAACTGATGAGCGCCGGCCGCGGCGTGGCCCATAGCGAGTTCAACCACAGCCAGACCCGTGGCGTGCACTTCCTGCAGATCTGGATCGTGCCGAACGTGGCCGGCGCCGAGCCGCGCTATCAGCAGGAACACTTCAGCGAAGCACAGAAACGTGGGCGCCTGCAGTTGATCATCTCGCCGGATGGCGCCAAGGGTTCGCTGCATGTACGCCAGGATGCGCGGGTGTATGCCGGGCTGTTCAACGGCGATGAAAGCGCCAGCCTGGACCTGGCGCCAAACCGCCACGTGTACATCCATGTGGCCCGCGGCAGCGTGGAGATCAATGGCCAGCGCTTGCAGGAAGGCGACGGTGCCCGAGTACGTGACGAGCGCCAGATCCGCATAAGCCAGGGTGAGGATGCCGAGGTGCTGGTGTTTGACCTGCGCCCTCAAGAACAGCCGCAGATGCCATGACGGCCCTTGATGGCCCGCCCATGCGGGCCATCGCCGGCGTCGATAGTCACCATCAGCCCAATGAAGTTCTCTTAAAAAATGCAACGCGTAACATCAAACCCATACCCGGCAACACCCCAACTAAAACACTTGGAGCACACCATCATGAAACGCCAACTCTTGCTTAGCCTCGCTTTCTCGGTACTCGCTGCAAACGCTTTTGCCCACCCAGTCGTCGCTGAAGGCGGCTCGGATCGCCTGAATGCCAACCGCGTCGCCGAAGGCGGGGCCGACCGCCTGAATGGCAACCGTGTCGCTGAGGGCGGTGCTGACCGTCTGCAAGAACGCGGCCTGGTCGAAGGCGGTGCTGATCGCCTGAATGGCAACCGTGTCGCTGAGGGCGGCGCTGATCGTCTGCAAGAACGTGGCCTGGTCGAAGGTGGTGCGGATCGCCTGAATGGCAACCGTGTCGCTGAAGGCGGTGCTGACCGTCTGCAAGCACGTGGCCTGGCCGAAGGCGGTGCAGATCGCCTGAATGGCAACCGTGTCGCTGAAGGCGGTGCTGATCGTCTGCAAGAACGTGGCCTGGTCGAAGGTGGTGCGGATCGCCTGAATGACAACCGTGTCGCTGAAGGCGGTGCTGACCGTCTGCAAGAACGTGGCCTGGTCGAAGGTGGTGCTGATCGCCTGAATGGCAACCGTGTCGCCGAAGGCGGTGCTGATCGTCTGCAAGAACGTGGCCTGGCCGAAGGCGGCGCTGATCGCCTGCACAGCAACAATGCCTGACCCCGCGCTGTTCGCGGGGTACCCCAAACCGGCCTGATCAGCCGGTTTTTTTTCGTCTGCATCAAACCACGTCGCGGTCCACCCACACCACCGCCTTACCTATTTGTTGCCGCGCCTCGATGCGCGCATGCACCTGCTTCACCGTCTCCAGGCTGTAATGTCCCTCGATCTCCACCGTCAGCGATCCTTCCAACATCGCCGCAAAAACAGCATTGGCTCGCCGTTGCACGGTCGCGCCATCGGCCATGTGGTCAGCCAAGCGTGGCCGCGTCAAAAACAGTGAGCCGGCCTCCCCCAGTTCAATCGGGTCCAGGTCCGTCAGCGAGCCCGAGACATTGCCGTAATTGACGATCAAGCCTCGCGTGCGGCAAGCGCGGAAACTGTCACGCAAGGTGGTTTTGCCCAGTGAGTCGAACACCACATCTACGCCCTGCCCCGCCGTAGCCTCGCGCACGCGCTCGGCGAATCGCCCTTCGTCATACGTCCAGGCCTGGTGGGCACCGCGTTGCAGGGCAATCGCGCATTTTTCAGCGCTGCTACCGGTGGCGAATACCGTCGCGCCCAACCGCCGCGCCATCTGCACCAATAATTGGCCAATGCTGCCGGACGCCGCATGCACCAGGCAGGTACTGCCGGCGTGCAAGCGCGCCACATCGTCAATCAGGTAATGGGCGGTGCAGCCCTGGAACATCGCGGCTGCCGCCTGATCGAAGGTGATTGCGCTGGGAATCTGCGCGATTTTGTCCGCCGGCACAGCGGCGTATTCAGCATAAGCCCCCCAGGCGATACACCAGGCGACCCGATCACCGACGTGCAAATGACTGACGCCGGCGCCTACGTCCACGACCACCCCGGCGCCTTCCATGCCCAAGGTGCAAGGCAGACGCACCGGGTACGTCGTCGATTGGGCGTACTTGCCCTGGCGCGTGTGGACATCCATGAAATTGATCCCGGCACAGGCCACCTTGACCAGCACATGGCCTGGCGTGACCTGGGGTATGGGAGCGTCATGGCGCAGCAGGGCAACCTCGGGTCCACCATAGGTTTGCAGGGTGATGGCTTTCATCGGGAACAACTCCGTTTGCACTGGGAAGCGGCCATGGTAAAAGGACCTTCTCAGTAGGAAAATTCCCCAAACCCTCCCAACCTCTGTGCGGAAATAACCCGATGTTCGATTGGCAGGACCTGTATTACTTCACCGTCTTGGCCCGCACCCAATCGCTGTCGGCCGCCGCCCGCGAGTTGCAGGTGGAACACGCTACCGTCGGGCGCCGGGTCGACGCCCTGGAAACAGCCCTCGGGGTGAAACTGGTCGACCGCCTGCCCCGCAGCCGACCACTCACGGCCCAGGGCCGGGCATTGGCTGAACTGGCGGCGGGCATGGGCGGGATGGCCACCGAAGTCATGCGCTTGTCACGGGTAGCGTCCATCGAACTGGCCGGCACGGTACGGGTCAGTTGCCCGCCGTCCATTGCCAACCATTGCATCGCGCCCCACGTGGCGCACTTGCGAGCCCAATACCCACAGCTGAACCTGGTGCTGATGCCCTCCACCCAACTGGCCGCGCTGGATAAGGGCGAAGCCGATATCGCCCTGCGCACCGTACGCCCCGACGAGGACGCGCTGGTGCGGCGCAAGGTCGGTGTGGTGCGCTTCGGGCTGTATGCCGCGCCAGTGTTCAAGCAATTGCCCGCCGCCCACTGGACGTTCATCGCCTACGACAGCAGCCGCGACCACCTGCCCCAGCAAGCGTGGATGCACCAACTGCGCGGCCAGCGCCCGATCGTATTTGCCGCCAGTGAGTTGATCACCCAACAAATGGCGGCCCGCTCCCAGGTGGGCGCGGTGGTATTGCCGACGCTGGTGGGTGATCACGACCCGCAACTGGCCCGGTTGCCCACCGCCAGCGACGGGCCGGTGCGCGATATCTGGTTGACGGTGTACCCGGACATGCGGCGCTCACCGTCGGTGAAAGTGGTGATGGAATTTTTGGTCGATTGCATTGAAGGCGAACCGCAGCTGCGCCGTTGATTCAGCCCAGGGTGCTGAGGAATTTATTGCGATACGCCACCGGCAGCATCCCCACCCACGTTGGGGGGCGAAGCGGCCCTGAATCCTGCCACCGAGTGTTGTCTGAAATAACGCGGTGGGCTTATTGGGGCTGCTGCGCAGCCCAACGCGGGGCTGCTGCGCAGCCCAACGCGGGGCAAGCCCTAATGCCGTTCAGTTAAGGCTTTTTTGTAGGAGCGAGCTTGCTCGCGAAGAGCTCACAGGCGCCGCGTTCACTCAGGAAACACGCGTTATCGTTGACGTTTTTCGCGAGCAAGCTCGCTCCTACAGAAGGCGATGTACGCTTAACTGAACGGCATTAGGGCAAGCCCGCTCGCCACAGAAAGCGCGCTCAACAGAAATGGATCTGGCGGGATGGGGCCATGAGAGGCATGTGCATAAAAAATCTATTGTTTATATTAATGACTGGATTTTATGAAATAGCCCTATAACTACAGGGTTATGCCCGATGAGCAGCAAGCGGATAAAAGTGCCCTAAGCTCAGATCCAAAAATTATTTATCGAATGGTTTTTAGAACTTTATGCTTGGCGCAATTTCGTTGAACATCGAGCGCGCCATGTCCATACGTCGTCCCCTCGCCGCTGTATTAGGGTTACTCGCTTTTGCCGTCGCCGTAAGCGCCGAAGCCCAGGAAACCCTGCGCATCGGTTACCAGAAATCCTCGACCTTGATCACCCTGCTGAAAACCCAAGGCACCCTGGAAAAGGCCCTCAAAGCCGAGCATATCGATGTGTCCTGGCACGAGTTCCCCAGTGGCCTGCCGTTGTTGGAAGCACTGAATGTCGGCAACGTGGACATCAGCGCCGACGTGGCCGACACCGTGCCGATCTTCGCCCAGGCGGCCCAGGCCAAGCTCACCTACTTCGCCCAGGAAGCGCCCTCGCCCAACGCCCAGGCGATCGTGGTGCACAAGGATTCGTCGATCCAGCAATTGGCGGACTTGAAAGGCAAGAAGGTCGCGGTCACCAAAGCCGCCGGCACGCACTACCTGTTGATTGCCGCGTTGGCCAAGGCCGACCTGGCGTTCTCGGATATCGAACCGGCCTACCTCTCGCCGGCCGATGGTCGCGCGGCGTTCGAGAACAACAAGGTGGATGCCTGGGTGACCTGGGAACCCTTCCTCACCAGCGTGCAGCGCCAGTTACCGACGCGCACCCTGGCCGATGGCGCAGGCCTGGCCAGCTACAAGCGTTACTACCTGACCGGCACGCCGTACGCCAAGGCCCATCCCGACGTGTTGAAAGTGGTGTATGAACAGTTGGAAAAAGCCGGCCAATGGATAAAGACCCACCCCCAGGACGCAGCGAAAGTGCTTGGGCCGTTGTGGGGCAACCTGGATGTGGCCACGGTGGAAGCGGCGAACGCGCACCGCAGTTATCAGGTGCAGCCGGTGACGGTGGATCAGTTGGGTGAGCAGCAGAAGATTGCCGATGCGTTCTTCAAGGCGGGGTTATTACCCAAGGCCGTGGATGCCACGGATGTGCAGACCTGGCGCCCTTGAGGCTTGCACAGGCCAAATGTGGGAGGGGCGGTGCGACGATTCGACTTGCCCCCGATGGCAGTGGGTCAGTGACAGATGAGCTGACTGATACACCGCCATCGGGGGCAAGCCCCCTCTCACACTTTTGATCCCTATACACCCCGTCAAATCGCGGCTGTTGCTCAAGGCCGTGGATGCCAAGTTAGAGGAGTGTGCGGGCCAGGGCGTTTTTCCACTCGGTGTAACGCCCTGCCATCGCCGGGTCATCCTGCGGTTCAAACCGCTCGCGCTGGCGCTCCAATGCACCCAGCGCCTCATCACTCGCCCAAATCCCCAGCGCCCTCCCCGCCAGGTGCGCTGCGCCCAGCGCCGAGACTTCCGGCGACAGGCTGCGCACCACCGGCCGTTGCAACAGGTTGGCCAGGAACTGCATCAGCCAACGGTTGCGCGTGGCGCCGCCATCCACCCACAGTTCCTTGAGCGGGCTGCCGATGTCTTGCTGCATGGCCTCGAACACATCGCGAATCTGATAGCCGATAGATTCCAGCGACGCGCGCAGGATATGCGCGCCGGACGTGGCTTCGGTCAACCCGCAGATCAGCCCACGGGCGTCGGCCTTCCAGTGCGGTGCGCCGAGGCCGGAGAGCGCCGGCACAAAATACACGCCGCCGTTATCCGGCAGTTGCGCGGCCTGTTCGGTCAAGGCGTCCAGGGACTCCCCGGCCACCAACCGCGAAGCCCACTGCACGGCGGCGCCGGTATGGACGATATTGCCTTCCATGCCGAAGGTGGGCTGGCTGCCGTCGTGCCAAGCCAAGGTGGTCGACAAGCCATGGGTGGAGGCAATCGGGCCGCTCATGGGCGTCATCAAGGACGAACCGGTGCCGAGGGTGGCCTTGACCAGCCCCGGCGCGAAACCGCCCTGCCCGTACAGCGCCGCATGGGAGTCGCCGATCATCGACATCACCGGGATACCGGCGGGCAAGCTGCCCACGGCGACCGTTTCGGCGAAGAAACCGGCGCTCGGCTGGATCGGTGCCAAGGCTGCGGCCGGAATGGCGAACAGCTGCAAAAGCTCAGGATCCCAGGCACAGGTATGCAGGTTGAACAGTTGGGTACGCGCGGCGTTGGAATAGTCGGTGGCGAACACCTGGCCGCCGCTGAGCTTCCACAACAGCCAGCTGTCGACCGTGCCCAGGCAGATCTGCCCGGCAGCGGCGCGGGCGTGGCCATCCTCAAGGTGATCGAGAATCCAGCGAAATTTACCCGCCGAGAACATCGGGTCCAATGCCAGCCCGGTCTTCTCCAGGATCAGTGCTTCATGGCCCTGCGCATGCAGCTGGGTGCACAACGCGGTGGAGCGTCGGCATTGCCAACTGATGCAAGGCGACAGCGGCTCGCCGCTACGACGATCCCACGCCACCACCGACTCACGCTGGTTGCTGATCGCCAGCGCAGTGATCGGACGATCCACCTGGGCCAGGCATTCTTCAATCGCCGCCAACGTGTTTTGCCAGATCAACAGGGGGTCCTGTTCGGAAAACCCGGTCTGGGGATGGCTGATGCTCAGTGGCCGCGAACCGCGCGCAATCACCTGGCCAAGTTCATTGACCAGCACCGCCTTGGCGTTGCTGGTGCCTTCATCCAGCGCCAGGATCAGCGGAGTGTTGTTGTTCATGGGATTCACCGCAACCGAGTGGCAGCCGCCACGATCCCAGCCGCATCAATGTTATGCAAGGCGCGCGTCGGTTCGCGGGCGCCGGCAGCGGCGTATTCACCATCGCCAATGCCCAGGCGGATCAAGGGAATGCCCAATGCAGCTTCGGCCAGCACTTCGGCGACCAGGCTGCCGACGCCGCCGTTGATATTGTGTTCTTCCACACTGATCACCGCGCGGGTGCCGCGCAAGGCGCTGAGCAGTACATCGCGCTGCAAGGGCCGGATCGACGACAGGTTGATCACCTGCGCCTGGATGCCCTGTTCCGCCAGCAATGCGGCCGCATCTACCGCTTCATGCACCACCGAGCCCAAGGCCACGATGCTCACATCCGCGCCTTGGCGCAGGATATCCACCTGCCCAGGCACGAATTGGTAGTCGCCCTCGTGCACATCCGGCAGGGCCTTACCATCGAGCCGGATATACACCGGGCCGTGATAGCGCAGCGCGTAATCGACGATCTGACGGCATTCACGCGCATCCGCCGGGGCGAAAATCTGCACATTGCCAAAGCCGCGCATCACCGAGATATCGTCGAGGCTGTGGTGGGTGCTGGCCAGCGGGCCGTAACTGGTGCCGGCATTGAGGCCGAACATCTTGACGTTGGCCTGGTTGTAGCAGACGTCGACCTTGATCTGCTCATTGGCGCGGGAAATCAGGAATGGCGCCGCATTGCAGGTGGCGGCGATCTTGCCGCCCAGGGCCAGGCCCGCAGCGACGCTGACCAGGGACTGTTCGGCAATGCCGACGTTAATCAGACGCTCGGGAAAGCGCTGGGCAAACGGACCGATCTTGGCCGTAGAGGTGGAGTCACTGACCACCGGCACCACGTCCAGCCCGGCATCGACGGCGGCGATAAACGCGTCCACCATGACGCTCGCCAAATGTTCACTCGCCATGGTTCAACTCCTCCAGTGCCGCGTTGATTTCATCACCCTTGGGCACGCGGTGGTGCCATTCGGGACGGGCTTCGATAAACGACACGCCCTTGCCTTTGATGGTGTGGGCGATCAGTACCTGGGGCGCGCCGGTCTTGGTCTGCATGGTTTCCAGGGCCTCGATCAATTGGCCCACATCGTTACCGTCGCACTCGCTGACGCTGAAGCCGAAGGCGGCCCATTTCACGTCCAGCGGGTCCAGCGGCATGATCTCGGCGGTCAACCCCGCCAGTTGCAGCTTGTTCTTGTCGACGATCACAAACAGGTTATCCAGACCGTACTTGGCCGCCGCCATCGCCGCCTCCCAGTTGGAGCCTTCGGCCAGCTCACCGTCGCCGGTCAGCACATAGATGCGTTTTTTGCTGCCGGCCATTTTCGCCGCCAACGCCAGGCCCACGGCCACCGGCAGACCATGCCCAAGCGCGCCGGTATTGAGTTCGATGCCGGGGGTTTTCTGCCGTACCGGGTGGCCGGGCAAGTGGGAATTGAAGTGCTGGTAGGTCGGCAGCCACTCAGTGGGGATGTAGCCTGCCTGCGCCAGGCAGCAGTACAAACCGCCCACGCCATGGCCTTTGCTCTGGATATAGATATCCCGCTCCGGGTCTTCGGTACGTTCCGGGCCGGTGTTGAGGATGCGGAAATACAGGGTGGCCAGGATGTCGGTCTCCGACAAGTCAGCCCCGGTGTGACCGCCGGCCGGTGAGTCGGCATTCAGGCGGATCACATGGCGACGGATCAGGCGGGCCTGTTCCTTGATCTGGTGGGCGTCGTACTGGAAGGCATTCATGCAGCGGCTCCTTTGAGGCTGACCACGCGGGGTGAAAGTGTCCAAAGCTGTTTTGAATATTTATTCAGAAGTGACAATATATTTCTATTTAGACGCCGAACGCTCAGCAGGTCAAGTGAGCGACCGGCGAAAAAATGAAATAAACCCCGGAAACAGCCCTCGGACAAACGGCCAAAATCCCACGCGGGCTTATCTATCCCGTGGCTTTGTGGCGTGTGAAAGTGCCAGCCTAGAGGCACACATGAAAAATTAAGCGCTTGACTTTGACACGGTGCCACTGGAATCTGAATTAACAGTCAGGCACGCATAAATATTCAAGACGCCTGAAAGCACTCCAAAAAAAATAAATCAGGAGAACACTGTGGACGCCAAAGCTATTGTCCAGCATCCGGCCGAACTCAAGCCGCCACCCCGCCCACGTCTGGTGAAACTGCTGCCCAGCAACATCGGCGGCCCGCTGATCGGCCTGGTGCTGTTGGTGCTGGTCTTCTCCTTCAGCTCTGAATTCTTCTTTTCGTTGCGCAATGGCCTGAACATCCTCGATCAGGTCACCGTACTGGGCATCCTGGCGATTGGCATGACGGCGGTGATCGTGATCGGCGGCATCGACCTGTCGGTCGGCTCGGTGCTGGCCTTTTCAATGATGATGCTCGGCTGGCTGTATCAGGATCAGGCCGTGCCGCTGGGCTTCGCGATTCCTATCTCGATTGCCAGCGGCATGCTCGCCGGGTTGGTGTCCGGTGGGTTGATCACCTACGCCAAGCTGCCGCCCTTTATTGCCACGCTCACCATGATGTCGGTAGCCCGTGGCCTAGCAAATATCCTCACCGAAGGCCGGCAGATCGTCGGCTACCCGGACTGGTTCACCAGCCTGGCCACGGTGCGCCACTTTGGTTTCCTCTCGGCCACCGTGGGGCTGTTCCTGGTGATGCTGGTGGTGGCCTGGGTGTTCCTGCGCTTTCGTGCCGGTGGCCGCAACCTCTACGCCATGGGCGGCAGCCCGGAAGTCGCGCGGCTGTCGGGCATCAAGGTGCGTGCGATTACCTTGTGGGTGTACGCCATCAGCGGTGCCCTCGCCGGTATCGCCGCCGTGACCCTCGCCGCACGCCTTGATTCTTCGCAACCGAGTGCCGGGCTGAGCCTGGAACTGGACGCCATCGCCGCCGTGGTGATTGGCGGCGCCAGCCTCAGTGGCGGCGTCGGCAGCATCGGCGGCACCCTCGTCGGCGTGTTGATCATTGGCGTGCTGCGCAATGGCCTCAACCTGCTGGGTGTTTCGCCCTTCATTCAACAAGTGGTGATCGGTGTGGTCATTGCCCTCGCCGTCACCATCGACACCCTGCGACGCCGCTCCAGCACTGCCCGTTAAACCTGTTCGACAGTTGACACCCTCCAACAATAAAACCAGGAGTCACCGACATGTTCAGCCCCAAGAAACTGCTGTTAGCCACCGCTCTCGCCGCCGCCACCCTCACTGCCGCCGGCACCACCTGGGCCAAGGACCTGACCATCGGCCTGGCCGTGGCCAACCTGCAGGCCGACTTCTTCAACCAGATCAAGCAATCGGTGGAAGCCGAGGGCAAGGCCAAGGGGATCAAGGTGATCACCGTGGATGCCCAGGGCAACTCTTCGACCCAGGTCAGCCAGATTGAAGACTTGATCACCCGCCAGATCGATGTGCTGATCTACATCCCGGCTGGCGCCACTGCGGCCGGTGTGCCGGTGAAAGCCGCCAAGGCTGCCGGCATCCCGGTCATCGCTGTCGACCGCAACGCCCCCGACGCACCCGGAGACACCTTTATCGCCAGCGACAGCGTGGACGGGGCCAAGACCCTGGCCGAATACGTGGGCAAGATCACCGACGGCAAGGGCCGTATCGCGATCCTGCAAGGCCAGCTCGGCACCACCCCCGAGAATGATCGCGCCAAAGGTTTTGAAGAAGGGTTGAAAGCCTTCCCGAACCTGAAGGTGGTGGCCCAGCAACCCGCCGAATGGGCCCAGGACAAAGGCTTCGCCGTGGCCCAGGACCTGCTCCAGCGTGACCCGAATATCACCGTGTTCTTCGGCCGCGCCGATGCCATGGCCTTGGGCGCCGCCCAGGCGGTGAAGGTCGGCAACCTCGATCACCAGGTGGTGGTGGTCGGTTTCGACGGTGACGTGGCCGGGCTCAAGGCCGTGCAAAGCGGTGTGCTGAACGCGACCATGACCCAGCAGACGCAGAAAATGGGGCGCCTGGCCGTGGCCTCGGCCATCGACCTGAAAGCCGGCAAGGCCGTGCCCAAGGAACAACTGCTGCCCACCGTGCTGACCACTAAAGAAAACGTCGCGCCGTTCCTGCAACAGCATCCGTAAGCCGTGGAGGTCGTCATGCAAGCCGCTCTGGATACCCGTGCAGCTGAACCCGATGCCGTGCTGTGCCTGCGCAATATCAGCAAGGCCTATGGCCCGGTGCAGGTGCTGTCGCAGATCAATGTGGACATTCGCCCCGGCGAAGTCCTGGCGTTGCTCGGCGAAAACGGCGCGGGCAAGTCGACCTTGTCGTCGATCATCGCCGGGCTCGTGCAACCCGAAGCCGGGGGCAGCATGACCTGGCTCGGCGAGCCCTACACCCCAGCCTCGCCGGGTGCCGCACTGGGGGCCGGGATCGGCCTGATCCACCAGGAAATCCGTCTGTTGCCGCAATTGTCGATCGCCGAAAACATCTTCGTCGGCCGCCTGCCCATGCGCCACGGGCGGGTCGACCGCGAGTACATGGAGGCCCAGGCGCAGATCCAATTGGAGCGCCTGGGGCTCAAGGTGCCGGCATCGCGTAAGGTCGAGGGCCTGAGCGTGGCGGCCCAGCAACTGGTGGAAATCGCCAAGGCACTGACACTCAAGGCCAGCCTGCTGATCCTCGATGAGCCCACCGCGGCCTTGGGCGGGGACGAAACCGAGCTGCTGTTCAAGCAGGTGGAACGGCTCAAGGCCGAGGGTGTGTCATTCATCTATATCAGCCATCGCCTGGAAGAAATCGCGCGCATCGCCGACCGTGTGCTGGTGCTGCGCGACGGTCGCCAGATCGCCCTGCATGCCACGGCGCAAGTGCCGGTGCGGGAATTGGTGGAGCAGATGGTCGGGCGCAGCCTGGAGCGAATTTTCCCTGCGTTGCAGGCGCCGCAAGAGCGCGTGATGTTGCAGGTCAAGGATCTGACCTGCCGCGAGTTTGCCTTGCACGGCATCGACTTCAGCGTACGCGCCGGTGAAGTGTTCGGCATTGCCGGGGTGGTCGGCGCCGGGCGGACCGAGCTGGTGCGCACCATAGCCGGTGCGGCACAGGACATCCAAGGGCATATGGTGCTCGATGGCGAGACATGCCAGTTGCGCTCGCCCTTCGAGGCGATCCAGGCCGGTGTGGTGCTGGTACCGGAAGACCGCAAGCAGCAAGGCGTGGTGGTGGAGCATCGCATCGAAGACAACCTGATTTATGGCAACACCGATTTGCTCGACAAACGCGGCTGGGTGTTCCCTGCCCCGCTGCGCGAATTCGCGCGCACGGCGGTGGCGCGGCTGGGTGTGAAAGGTGCGCCGCAGTCGCGGATTTCCAGTCTGTCCGGCGGTAACCAGCAGAAGGTGATCATCGCCAAGTGGCTGGCGCGCAACCCCAAGGTGTTCATCCTCGATGAACCGACGCGCGGGATTGACGTGGGCGCGCGGGCAGCGATCTACGAAGTGATCGCCGACCTGGCAGCCAAGGGCATGGCGGTGATTGTGGTCAGTTCGGACCTGGATGAAGTGCTCGGGCTGTCACACCGCGTGATGGTGATGAGCCGGGGCCGGCAGATGGGGATTCTGGAGCGTGGCGAGGCCACCCCGGTGTCGGTAATGGAAATGGCCACCGCCTAGGAACCCGGCCCTCACAAACAATGGAGATCCAATGTGGGAGAGGGCTTGCCCCCGATGAGGGAGTGTCAGTAGATGCATCTGTAACTGAACCACTGCTATCGGGGGCAAGCCCCCTCCCACAGGGGATCTACTGTGATTTCAAAATTGGAGTTATCCATGCAGCTTTTCAGTCGTGGCTTTTGGCGAATGGGGACTCTGGAGCGCGGCGAGGCCACCCCGGTTTCGGTAATGGAAATGGCCACCGCATAACCAAACACCTGCACAGATCCCAATGTGGGAGGGGGCTTGCCCCCGATGAGGGAGTGTCAGTAGATGCATCTGTAACTGAACCACTGCTATCGGGGGCAAGCCCCCTCCCACAGGGGTTCCACTGTGATTTCAAGATTGGAGTAGTTCATGCAGCTTTTTAGTCTTCAAGACCAAGTGGCCTTTGTCACCGGCGCCGGCAGCGGCATCGGCCAGGCTATCGCCGTCGGGCTCGCCGAAGCGGGCGCGGATGTCGCCTGCTTTGATCTTCCGGGCAGCCCCGGCATTGCCAGCACGGTAGAACGCATCCAGGCCCTGGGCCGTCGAGCCCTGGCCCTCAGCGGCACCGTCACCGAACGCGCAGCGCTGGATGCAGCGGTCGCGCGAACCGAACAAGAACTCGGCCCACTCAGCGTGGCCGTCAACTGCGCCGGCATCGCCAACGCCCAGGCCGCCGAGGACCTGGAACTGCAACGCTGGCAAACCACCCTGGACATCAACCTCACCGGCATCTTCCTCAGTTGCCAGGCCCAGGCCGCGGTGATGTTGCCACGGGGCAAAGGCGCGATCGTCAATATCGCCTCCATGTCCGGCAGCATCGTCAATCGTGGCCTGTTGCAAGCCCACTACAACACCTCCAAGGCCGGGGTGATCCACCTGAGCAAAAGCCTGGCGATGGAGTGGGCAGACAAGGGCCTGCGGGTCAATTGCATCAGCCCGGGCTACACCGCCACGCCGATGAACTCACGCCCGGAAGTCGCCGACCAGGTGAAGATCTTTGAACAGACCACGCCCATGGGCCGCATGGCCAGCGTGGACGAAATGGTCGGCCCGGCGATCTTCCTGGTCAGCCAGGCGTCGTCTTTCTGCACCGGTGTCGACCTGTTGGTCGATGGCGGCTTTGTCTGCTGGTAAGGAGCCCCTCATGTCGCAACGATTCAGCGGTAAAACTGTGGTGATCACCGGCGCCTGCCGTGGTATCGGCGCCGGCATTGCCGAGCGCTTCGCCCAGGAGGGCGCCAACCTGGTGCTGGCCTCCAACGACCTCGAGCGCGTGACCTTCACCGCCGACCAACTGGCCCAGGAATACCAGGTCGATGTCCTCGCGCTGGGCATCGACGTCACCCGTGAAGACGATATCGAAAAGCTCTACCGCGAAGGCCACGCACGCTTTGGCAGCATCGACGTGTCGGTACAGAACGCCGGCATCATCACCATCGATCACTACGACAAAATGCCCCGTGCCGACTTCGACAAGGTCCTGCAAGTCAACACCACCGGCGTGTGGCTGGGCTGCCGGGAAGCGGCCAAGTACATGGTCAAGCAAGGCAGCGGCCGGCTGATCAACACCTCGTCCGGCCAGGGCCGCCAGGGGTTTATCTACACCCCGCACTACGCCGCGAGCAAAATGGGCGTGATCGGCATCACCCAGAGCCTGGCGCTGGAGTTGGCGCGGCATAACATCACGGTCAACGCGTTCTGCCCCGGTATCATCGAAAGCGAGATGTGGGACTACAACGACCGCGTCTGGGGCGAGATCCTCAGCACCGATGACAAGCGCTATGGCAAGGGTGAACTGATGGCCGAATGGGTCAAGAACATCCCCCTGCGCCGGGCCGGCAAACCCTCGGACGTGGCGGGATTGGTGGCATTCCTGTCCTCCGATGACGCGGCCTACCTGACCGGCCAGGCAATCAATATCGACGGCGGCCTGATCATGTCGTAAGGGTTTGGTATCCTCACCCGCATTGATTTCACCACCGAGGCCTTCATGAGCCAGATCGAAGAACAGCGCCTGATCACCAAGATCGCGAGCCTCTATTACGAAGAAGGGCTCAAGCAGTCCGAGATTTCCGCACAGCTGGACCTGTCCCAATCCTTTATCAGCCGCGCCCTGCGCCGGGCGCTGCAAGAAGGCGTGGTCAAGATCACGGTCATGCGCCTGCAAGGCCTGCACCTGGAGCTGGAAACCCAATTGCAGCGCCGTTATGGCGTGCGCCGGGTGATCGTGGTGGAAGCCACCGAACCGGGCAACGATGAAAGCATCAAGCAGGCCATCGGCTCGGCCGCCGCTCATTACCTGGAGACCAGCCTGTCAACCCAGGACCATATCGGTATTTCGTCGTGGAGCAGCACCATTCGCGCCATGGTCGGCCATTTGCATGCACAACCGGGCAAGCAAGGCGCCCAGGAAGTGGTACAACTGTTGGGCGGCGTCGGCAACAAAGGCGCCTTCGAAGCCACCCTGCTGACCCAACGCCTGGCCACCCTGCTCAACTGCCCGGCGTTTTTGCTGCCGTCACAGAGCATCGAGCAATCGGTGGAAAGCAAGCAGCGCATCATCGAAATGGAAGAGGTCAAGGAGGTGCTGCAACGCTTTGACAGCATCACCCTGGCGATTGTCGGCATCGGCGACCTGGAACCCTCGCAGCTGCTGCGCAACAGCGGCAACTACTACACCGAAGACATGCTGCGCCTGCTCGCCGAACGCGGTGCCGTCGGCGATATCTGCCTGCGCTACTTCGATGCCCAGGGCAAGCCGGTGCTGGAAGAAGATGAAGAATTCGTGGTGTCGGTAGCGCTGCCCAAGCTGCGCTCGATCCACCGCGTGCTCGGCCTCGCCGGCGGGTTGAACAAGGTCCAGGCGATTCGTGGGGCGCTCAAGGGCGGCTACCTCGACATCCTGATCACCGACCTCGACACCGCCCTGGCGCTGAACCACTAACCCTCATTCTGGAGACTGCCGCTCATGACGTCCAAGCTCGAACAACTCAAGCAATTCACCACCGTGGTCTGTGACACCGGCGACCTGGAAGCCATCAGCCGCCTGCGCCCGGTCGACGCCACCACCAACCCTTCCCTGCTGCTCAAGGCCGCCGCCATCCCGGAATATGCCGAGCTGCTGCGCAGCGCCGTGGCCCATGCCAAGGGTGACGTGGGCCTGGCCTGCGACCACTTTGCAGTGGCGGTGGGTGCCGGCATTCTCAAGGTGATCCCCGGGCGCATCTCCACCGAAGTCGACGCACGCCTGTCCTTCGACGAAGACGCATTGTGGGCCAAGGCCAACCAGTTGATCGCCCTGTACGACCAGGCCGGGATCGGCCGCGACCGCGTGCTGATCAAACTGGCCTCCACCTGGGAAGGCATCCGCACCGCCGAGCGCCTGGAAAAAGCCGGGATCCAGACCAACCTGACCCTGTTGTTCTCCTTCGCCCAGGCCGTGGCCTGCGCCGATGCCGGCGTGTTCCTGATCTCACCATTCGTGGGCCGTATCTACGACTGGTACCGCAAGAACACCGGCCTGGACTACACCGGCGTTGATGATCCGGGCGTGCAGTCGGTGACGCGCATCTACAACTACTACAAGACCAATGAAATCAAGACCGTGGTGATGGGCGCCAGCTTCCGCACCCTCAGCCAGATCGAACAACTGGCTGGCTGCGACCGCCTGACCATCAGCCCGGACCTGCTGCAAAAGCTCGACGAAGACCAGGGCACCCTGGAACGCAAGCTGGTGCCAGGCACCGACGGCGAACCGCGCCAGCGGCTGACGCAGGCGCAATTTCGCTGGGCGTCGAATGAAGATGCAATGGCCACGGAAAAACTCGCGGAAGGTATCCGCCAGTTTGCCCGTGACCAGGAAAAGCTGGAGACCTTGCTCGGCGGGCTCTAAGCCCGCCCGGTCAGGGTGAAACCGCCTGCGCCGCGATGTTTTCGAATGGCATCGGTACCGACTTGATTGCGCCATCCAGGTTACGGTACCGGTGATACACACCGGCTGACGGCAACAGCCGACCGCGTTCAACCACACGGCGACCGTCCAGCACGTAACGCACCGTCTGCTCCCCTGCATCCACCCCCTCGCCCGCGCGCAGGTCTTGTGCAAGCACGCGCATGGTCTCGTCAATGCAGGCTTCGAGTTGCTCATTCACCTTGGCCCACTCCAGGTGGCCATCGTCGATGCATTGCGCACCACAGCTGCGAAACGGCTGCCCGACCACGTCAATGCGCCGTTGATACAGCACCGACCCGGCGATGTCCTGGACCTGTACCCGGTTGACCAGGGTAAAGCTGCCCCGGTCCGCGCTCAGCACCAGCCGCGGTTCGACCAGCACCAGCGCGCTGACCGGCCCCTGTGCCGCAGGCAGGCCAGCCGCCTGGCCGGTCTGTTGATAGCGTCGGGAAAAGGCCGCTTCCAGGTTTTGCTCGCCGAGCAGCGTCGTCATCGGGCGTGCATCGTGTTCCGCACTATTGCGCGCATCGCGTTCGAGCACACCCGCGCCGGTCTGGGTATTAATGGCGCTGGCGATCAACAACCCCACCACGCCCCCGGCATTCACCGCGCTGCGGGTGACATTGTCACTGACTTGAGCGGCGTCCGCCGCGCGCTTGCTATCAATCACCATCGACGCGGTGACAAGGCCCTGCGCCGGCCACCGCACTTCGACCTTGGCGCCGTGGGCATTGATATAAGACAGCGCGGACGGCGTATTGAAGCCCGGTTCAGGCAGCGGATGCTGGGCGCACGCCCCCAGCATCAGGCCGCTGACAATGAGCAAGGCACTGCCCAGGACCTTCATTGGGCGAACGGAGTGATGACCAGTTGACGGCTGCTGTCCACGGCCTGGTAGTAGGCGTTCGACAAGTTGCTGAAGTTGGGTTGGTCCCACTCACCCTGCGCCGGCTGAGTCACGGCAAACGGCTTGTACCAGAGCAGGTGATTGTCACGCAGGTCGACCACCAGGCCGATACCGCCCACTTGCGGGGTCGGCACGCTGGTAGGCACCACGCTGTAGTAGGTGCGGTATGCGCCACTGGCGGTGTAGGAGATCAACAGCAGGCGATCCACGCCGTACTTGGCTTGCAATGGCGTCAGGTCACGGCCGAAGAAGCCTTCGCGGAATTTGGTTTCCTTGAACTTGGCGAGGTCGATCGACTCGTCCACGCGCTTGGCCTTGTAACCCTTGGCCACCAGCTTGGCGACGATTTCATCGGGAATACTTGCGGCGTCCTGCAGCTTCCAGGTACTGACGTGGGTGCTGAGTTTACTGTTGACACCCTTGTTGATCGCCAGGTCCAACAGCCCCTGATTGCCACCGAGCACCAGCTCCGAGGGCGGCAAGGCAGTCATGGCCACACCAATGGTCTGGCTCTTGTCGTTCCAGAACTGGGTGTCGAGTTCAACCGGCTTTTGGATATTGGCTGCGCAACCAAACAGGCCGGAGCAGATGAAAAACAGGGCGATACAGTTTCGGAACGTGCGAAATGCCACGGGAAAAGTCCTTTTAAAGAGTGGATTGCCAGCAGTGTCTGACGAGCAAATGCCATCACAATGCCATCATTGGCTGGGGATATTAAAAGCAGGAAAAAATGGCGTCAACTTAATAACAGTGTGGGTGTTCGAAGGCGACCAATGGTCGCCCGCGGCGATCAAGCCGGCGTCTGCGCTACACCCTGCCCAAAGCGCCTGATTGCCAGGCAATACCCGATCAACGCCACCGCTGCCAGCAACCCGCCCGCCGCGCCGATCCAGGCGAAGCCGAAGTGGCTGCCGACCCAACTGCCCATCAGCGCGCCACCGCCAATACCAATGTTGTAGATACCGGAAAACATCGCCATGGCCACATCGGTGGCGTCCGGTGCCAACACCAGCACTTTCGACTGCATGGCCAGGCCGAAGCCCATGATCGCCATGCCCCAGAACACACTCAGGCCCACTAGGTACGACTCCGCACCACTCAATGGCAGCAACAGCGCCAGGCACGCCGCGAGCAGGAACACCGCACTGATCACGAACAGATGGGGGTTGAAGCGGTGTACCAGGCTGAACAGCAGCGAACCGAGGATGCCCGCACCACCGAACACCAGCAGGAACAGGGTGACCACATTGCCGCTCAGGCCCGCGACGCCTTCAACGAAAGGTTCGATGTAGCTGTAGGCGGTGAATTGCGCAGTCACGGTCATGGCAGTGAGCACATACAGCGCCACCAGCGCCGGGCGCTTGAACAGCAGTGGCAGGCTGCGCAACGAGCCGGAGTTCTGGCTGGGCAACAGCGGCAAGGTGCGCGCCAGCCAGAACACCAGGGCGGCGGCGAAGGCGGCGATCACCAGGAACGTGGTGCGCCAACCCATGGCTTCACCGAGCAGGCGGCCCAGGGGAATGCCGAGGACCATCGCCAGGGACGTGCCGGTGGCCAGCAGGCCGAGGGCTTGCACCTGCTTGCCGGCGGGCGCCAGGCGCACGGCGAGGGAAGCGGTGATCGACCAGAACAGCGCATGGGACAAGGCAATGCCAATACGGCTGACCATCAACAGGCCGAAGCCGGTGGCCACGCTGGAGAGGATATGGCTGGCGATGAACAGGCAAAACAACACGATCAGCAACTTGCGCCGCTCGATATTGCGGGTCAGCAGCATCACCGGCAGTGACGTCACCGACACCACCCAAGCGTAGATGGTGAGCATCAGGCCAACGCTGGCAATCGGCATGTCGAAGCTGGCGCCGATGGCGCTGAGCAGCCCAACGGGGACGAATTCGGTGGTATTGAACACAAAGGCGGCCAGCGCCAGGGCGATGACCGGTTGCCAATTGGCTTGGGGGGTTGCGGCTGAAAGGCTCATTGAACGGTGCGGCACTCTGGCGATGATCGAGCGGCCACCCAGGAGGAGCGCCGCCGCCCAGCATTCTATAGGTTTCTCGGGCGGATGTTGACGCTGATCCCAGTTCGTCGTCCGATCCCTCATGGCGAGGCCAGGGCCATCACGTCAGCGAGCAACGCCATCGGCTTGCCGAGTTTGCTCCTCCACGGGTAACGCGGGTGGTAATAACGCCCGGCGTGACAGGCCGCCTGGGCGCCGGCCACCGATGCAGCGCGGTGCCCATTGAAGCGAGTGCCACGGCTGGCGGGGAACTCCCCCTCGCTTCAATCACCGCAGCACTGCGCGCATTTGTCGCACACCCTGTGCCCGGCCAGCGCGCGCCTGAACTCAAGCGGCCCTTGACCGACAACCTGAGCCGCCCTACAGCCGGGAAAGATTCCCCACCCACGACCCCATGTTGATGCACATGCCGACACGGCTGACCGAGCGGCTATTTTCGTCGGCGCCTGGGTGCAGGATCACGGATCCACCTGCCCCATCATTTCCGGGATGCTTTCCGGCCGGTTGGCATAGCGCTGCGCCAATGCCGCACAGACCATCAACTGAATCTGGTGGAACAGCATCAACGGCAGGATCAGCACCCCCATGGTCGCCCCGGCGAACAGCACCTGGGCCATCGGCACGCCCGTCGCCAGGCTCTTTTTCGAGCCGCAGAACAAGATGGTGATGCGGTCTTCCTGGTTAAAGCCGAACGCCTTGCCCAACACGGTGGACGCCAACAGCACCAGGCCCAGCAACACGCAGCAGGCCACCACCAGGCCGCCCAGTTCCCACAGCGGGATCTGGTGCCAGATACCTTCGTTGACCGCCTCGCTGAACGCCCCGTACACCACCAGCAGGATCGAGCCCTGGTCGACGAATTTCAGCCAAGCCTTGTTACGCCCCACCCATGCGCCGATCCAGCGCCGAGCGATCTGCCCGGCGATAAACGGCAGCAGCAGTTGCACACTGATCTTCAAGATCGCATCGAGCGTAGAGCCGCCTTCACCGTGGACATTCATCAACAGGGTCACCAGCAACGGCGTGAGGAAGATGCCGAACAGGCTCGACGCCGCCGCGCTGCAGATCGCCGCCGGGATATTGCCGCGGGCCAGGGAGGTGAAGGCAATCGCCGATTGCACGGTGGCCGGCAGCGCACAGAGGTAAAGCATGCCCATGTACAGGTCTTTGCCGATCAACGGCGACAACACCGGCTTGAGCGCCAGGCCCAGCAGTGGGAACAGCACGAAAGTCAGGCTGAATACCAGCAAGTGCAAGCGCCAGTGGCCCGCCCCGGCGACGATGGCCTGGCGCGACAGTTTGGCGCCATGCAGGAAAAACAGCAGCGCGATCGCCAGGTTGGTCACCCAGCCGAAGGCCACGGCGGTCTGGCCACTGGCGGGTAGCAGGGAGGCGAGGATCACCGTGGCGATCAGCGTCAATGTGAAGTTGTCAGGCAGAAAACGGGGGCGAGTCATAAGCAGGATCTTCCGGGGGTTGCCAAGAGCGTCACCGCGACTCTAACGTAACGCCTTGTTACCGACTAACGCCAATGAGCCAGTAAATGCCGCCTAAAGGACATGACAAAACCGTGCGCCGCAGCGTGCCCGGGCTTTCCAGCCTGCCACGGCCGGTGTATGGGCGTACCGAATCGCTGCCCAATCGCGCCCTCACCCGTCGGCACAGCCACCCGTGGGTGCAATTGTCCTACGCGATTTCCGGGGTGCTGGAGATCCAGACCAGCGCCGGCCGTTTCGTCGCGCCGCCTCAGCGCGCGGTGTGGATTCCGGCGGGCATGCCGCACCGGGTGTACAGCTCGCCCCACACCGAGATGCGCAGCCTCTACTTGGATTGCCGGGTCACCGCCTGGGCCGCCGAACGTTGCCAGGTGCTGGAGGTGAGCAGCCTGTTGCGTGAGCTGATTCGCAGCTTCAGCGCGTTGCCGGTGGAATACGCCGAGGACGGCCCCGATGGTCGCCTGGCCCAGGTGATACTGGATCAATTGGCGGCGGCGCCCCAAGTGGATTTGATGCTGCCATTGCCCCTCGACCCCAGGTTGCGCCAGATCTATCGCAGTTTGAACCTGCACCCGGAACAGCAGACGACATTGGGCGATTGGAGCGGGAAGCTGGGGGTCAGTGAAAAGACACTGAGCCGCTTGTTCGTGCGTGACACCGGCCTGACGTTTCGGGCCTGGCGCCAGCGTTTAAGGTTATTGAGCGCCCTGCCCGCCTTGGAGCAAGGCGAGCGGGTCACAGATGTGGCGTTGAGCTGTGGCTATGAGTCCACCTCGGCGTTTATCAACGCGTTTCGGCAGCAGTTCGATGCCACCCCCGGTGAATTCTTCCGCTGACACTAATGTGGGAGGGGGCTTGCCCCCGATGGCAGTGGAACAGTCAGCTTATCTGTAGCTGACCCACCGCTATCGGGGCAAGCCCTAATGCCGTTCAGTTAAGCGTACATCGCCTTCTGTAGGAGCGAGCTTGCTCGCGAAAAACGTCAACGATAACGCGTGTTTCCTGAGTGAACGCGGCGCCTGTGAGTTCTTCGCGAGCAAGCTCGCTCCTACAAAAAAGCCTTAACTGAACGGCATTAGGGCAAGCCCCCTCCCACAATGTTGACCGTACGTCCAATGGGGATCGACGTTCAGCTGCCGTTGCCGCCGTGGGCCTCTTCGAAGAAGTAGTCTTTCCAGCTCGCCGCCTTGTTTTTCAGCACGCCGAGCTCATGCAATTTCTCGGCATAAATATAGGTCCGCTGCGGCACGATGGTGAAGTCGATTTCCGGGTCCTGGACGATTTTCTCCACCAGGTCCAACGGCAGCTTGGATTGCTCGACGCGAATATACGCCTTGGCCGCCGCCGGTTTGTCAGCCTTGATGATCGTCTCCGCCTCCGCCAGGGCGTCATAGAACGCCTTGTAGGTCTTGGGGTTCTCGTCGTGGAATTTCTGCGTGGTGTAGAGCACGTTGAAGGTGGCCGGACCGCCAAGGATGTCGTAGGAACTGAGCACCTTGTGTACGTTGGGGTTCAACAGTTCCTGGTACTGGAACGGCGGGCTGGAGAAGTGCGAATTGATCTCCGAACCGCCGGCAATCAGCGCCGCCGTGGCGTCGGGATGGGCCAGGCTGATGGAGATGTCATCGAATTTCTTGTAGTGGGCGTCGCCGAACTGCTTGGCGGTTTCGATCTGCAAGGTGCGCGACTGGAAGCCCACGCCGGCGGCGGGCACGGCGATGCGGTCTTTCTCGGTGAAGTCCTTGAGGGTCTTGACCTTGGGGTTGTTGGACAGCAGGTAGTTGGGCATCGAACCAAGGGAGGCGATGGCCTTGACGTTCTGTTTGCCCTGGGTGCGGTCCCATAGGGTGAGCATCGGCGGCACACCGGCCGACACCACGTCCAGCGCGCCGGCCAGCAGCGATTCGTTCATGGCCGTAGCGCCGGAAATGCTGTTCCATTCCACCTGGATATCCAGGCCCTGTGCCTTGCCGTGTTTTTCGATCAGGTGCTGGTCGCGCACTACATCAAGGATCAGATAACCGATGCCGAACTGCTGGGCGATACTGATCTTGCCTTCGGCCTGGGCGCCGGGGCTGAGTAACGCACCGGCGGCGGCCAGGGATGCGGCCAGGAGGGTCAGGGAGGAACGTTTGAAAGTCATGGAGGGCTGCCGCGTTTTCGAGGAGGTGATGAAGCCTAGCGGCGGTTTTTAAGAGCGCAAAAGAATATCGCGATCTATTGTTATGCAAATCATCCCCAAATCGGCGCCCGGCTGCTATTGTGCCGCGCTTTGAAAAGCCGCCTGATACCTGCGAGGAAATGGACGTTGAACACTGACGAAAAAATGACCGGGGACCTGTTCGAGGTGGATAAGCGCCTGTCACTCAAGCCCGTGGTGGACTTCAACGCCTACCTGCGCAGCGCATTTGGCGATGGCCCGTGCACCTGCGTACGGTGTGCGGCCAGTGGCGGCGATGAAAGCAGCTATGAACAGCAACACACGTTCACCTTCGACGCTAAGCCGACCCACCGTCGCTTTGCGTCCACGGCCGGCAGTGATGTGCTGTTGATGCTCAAGAAAGCCTGGTTGTCCTACACCAAGGCCGAGCTGCCGTTGAGTGGGGTGCTGGCAGTGGAGACGGTGAAGGAGTTTGTCGAACCGCCACTGCACAGGCGTTTGGTCCCGTTGTTCCTGGCCAGTGGCTTGGTCAAGGACCTGGAAGGTGAATGGCGCCTCCAGCCACAGGCGATGGCCTGATCCCGAGGCCCCGAACCACCGACCAAGGGGGCGCCCCACCTGAGTCCATTGCAGTATGACAGGCGCGGAGGTTGACGCAGGCCAAAGGACACGCCGAATGTGTCCAAGCCATGGCTCCCTCGCCACAACGACAGTGCTCGCTATTCAACCCCAAGGAATACCGATGTCCACACCCAGTAAAAAGATGAGCCTGCTGGGCCTGACCGCCCTGGTCGCGATCAATATGATGGGCTCGGGCATCATCATGTTGCCGGCCAGCATGGCGCAATTGGGGGCCATTTCGTTGCTGTCGTGGGGTGTCACGGCGGTCGGTTCGATGGCAATTGCCTACGGCTTTGCCCAATGCGGGCTTTTTTGTAAGCGCAGCGGCGGCATGTCGGCCTACACCGAAGAGGCCCACGGCAAGTCCGGGTTCTTCATGTGTTCGTTCCTGTATTTTCTCTCGCTGATCATCGCCAATGTGGCGATTGCGATTTCAGCGGTGGGTTATCTGTCAGCGTTTATCCCCTGGCTGGGCAGTGGGCCGATGCCGTTGTTTATCGGCAGCCTGGCGTTGATCTGGCTGACCACCGCGGCCAACTTCGGCGGCCCACGCATCACCGGGCGCATCGGCGTGGTGACGGTGTGGGGCGTGATCCTTCCGGTGGCGGGGCTGTGCGTGATCGGCTGGTTCTATTTCCGGGCCGAGGTGTTCACCGCGGCATGGAACCCGCACGGACGCTACCTGTGGGACGCCGTCAGCGCGAGTATTCCCCTGACCCTGTGGGCCTTCCTCGGCATGGAGTCGGCCGCCCAAGGCTATGACGCGGTCGAGAACCCCGAGCGCACCGTACCGCTGGCGTGCCTGCTGGGCACGCTGGGGGTCGCGGTGGTGTATGTGCTGTCGACGTCGGTGATCCAGGGCATCGTCCCCAACGCTGAGCTGGCCGCCTCCTCCGCGCCGTTTGCGCTGGTCTATGCGCAGATGTTCAGCCCCTGGGTGGGCAAGCTGATCATGGCGCTGGCGGTGGTGGCTTGCATCGGTTCGCTGCTGGGTTGGCAATTCACCCTGGCGCAGACGGCCAAGATGTCGGCGGACCAACGCCTGTTTCCACGCTTTTTCAGCCGGGTCACCCAGGCCAATGCGCCGGTGCTGGGGCTGCTGGCCTGTGCGACGTTGCAAAGCCTGATCGCCTTGTCGACCATCTCGCCCAGCGCCAGTGCGCAGTTCAGCAAGCTGGTGAACCTGGCGGTGGTGACCAACCTGGTGCCCTATGTGACCGCCCTCAGCGGCTTGCTGGTGATGATGCACAAGGCGCGCGCCAGTGCGACGGTACAGGCGCGGAACACGCTGGTGGTCGTAGTAGCCGTGGGGTATTCGCTGTATGCGATTTACGCATGCGGGGAAGCGCCGGTGTTTGGCGCGATGCTGGTGTTAGCGCTGGGGTATCTGTTGTATGGGTTTCTGGCCAAGCGGTTTGTTGGGGAACCAGCAGATTCACCCGAGGCCTGACGATCCCCTGTGGGAGATGTCGAGCTTTAGCGAGGCTTCGAAGGCGGTGGTGCTGTTGGCTGACACACCGCCATCGGGGGCAAGCCCCCTCCCACATTCTTACCGAGTACACCAGCCACAACACCGGTCGGTTCCAGGGCCGCAAAAGCCAGAACAAAACCAGACCGAAATTTACCGGATATATGCAGATCCAAATGTGGGAGGGGCGGTGCGACGATTCGACTTGCCCCCGATGGCGCCGGGTCAGTTAACCACTAGGTGACTGACACGCCCTCATCGAGGGCAAGCCCCCTTCCACCGTTTTTACCGCGTGTTCCGGAATGATTATTTACGCGCTGCCTCCCATTGCTTGAGCAGGTCGCCGTAGGCCACGGTCTCGCCTTTAGGCTTCTCGTTGGCCAGTTTCGGTTTCGGTGCGCCCGGCTGGTCGAACCAGTATTGCGCGTCACGCTCAGGGTTCATTTTCGGGCCGCACACCGGCTGCACTTTAGAGCGTTCCAGGCGCGTCATGATCGCGTCTTGCTCCTTGGCCAGGTTATCCAGCGCCTGTTGCGGGGTTTTCTCGCCGCTGGCGGCGGCCGCGATGTTGCTCCACCACAGTTGCGCCAGGCGTGGGTAATCCGGCACGTTGGTGCCGGTCGGGGTCCATTCCACCCGGGCCGGGCTGCGGTAGAACTCCACCAGGCCACCGAGTTTCGGCGCCAGGTCGGTCATGGCCTCGGAGTTGATGTCGGACTCCCGAATCGGCGTCAGGCCGACGATGGTTTTCTTCAGCGACACGGTTTTCGAGGTCACGAACTGAGCATAGAGCCAGGCCGCGAGTTTCTGCTTCTCAGGCGTCGACTTGAGGAAGGTCCAGGAGCCCACGTCCTGATAGCCCTTCTTCATGCCCTTTTCCCAATACGGCCCGACCGGCGATGGCGCCATGCGCCATTTCGGCGTGCCGTCGGCGTTCACTACCGGCAGGCCCGGCTTGGTCATGTCGGCGGTAAACGCGGTGTACCAGAAGATCTGCTGGGCGATATTGCCCTGGGACGGCACCGGGCCGGACTCGGAGAAGGTCATGCCCGCCGCTTCCGGGGGGGCGTAGGCTTTCATCCAGTCCACGTATTTCTGCGTGGCAAACACGGCGGCCGGGCCGTTGGTATCGCCGCCACGGGTCACGCTGGAGCCCACCGGGTGGCAGTCCTCCACGCGAATGCCCCACTCATCCACCGGCAAGCCGTTGGGCAGGCCCTTGTCGCCGCCGCCGGCCATGGAGAACCAGGCATCGGTGAAACGCCAGCCCAGGGACGGATCCTTCTTGCCATAGTCCATATGGCCATAGATGCGCTTGCCGTCGATTTCCTTGACGTCTTCGCTGAAGAACTTGGCGATGTCTTCATAGGCGGACCAGTTCACCGGCACGCCGAGGTCATAACCGTACTTCTCCTTGAACTTGGCTTTGAGTTCCGGACGCTCGAACCAGTCGGCGCGGAACCAATAGAGGTTGGCGAATTGCTGGTCGGGCAACTGGTAGATCTTGCCGTCCGGCGCAGTGGTGAAGGAGATGCCGATAAAGTCCTTGATATCCAGGGTCGGCGAGGTGAAGGCCTTGCCTTCGTTGGCCATCAGGTCGGTGATCGATTCGGTCTTGCCATAGCGAAAGTGCGTACCGATCAAGTCCGAGTCGTTGACCCAGCCGTCATAGATATTCTTGTCGGACTGCATCTGGGTTTGCAGCTTTTCCACCACGTCGCCTTCCTGCAGCAGGTCGTGGGTCAGCTTGATCCCGGTGATTTCACTGAAGGCCTTGGCCAGCACCTTGGACTCGTACTCATGGGTGGTGAGGGTTTCCGACACCACGTTGATCTTCATCCCACGGAACGGTTCCGAAGCCTTGATGAACCACTTGAGTTCCTCAAGCTGCTGGTCGGCCGTGAGGGTCGAGGGTTTGAACTCGCTGCCGATCCATTTTTTCGCCGCGTCTTCGTACGCATCGGCCCAGGCCGTGGCGCTCAAACCGCTGAGGGCCAGTACGGCGGCCAATGAAATGCTATGTCGCAGCTTATTGTTTTTATTCAACATAGAGACCTCCTGGTTAATTTCAAAAAGGACTACAAACGCCACAGCCCCCCTGTAGGAGCGAGCTTGCTCGCGAAAAACCCGACGACACCGCGTACATCCAGAATGCCCGCGTTATCGTTGGCGATTTTCGCGAGCAAGCTCGCTCCTACAAGGTGTCGAGGCACTAGCCCCAACGCATCACACTCAACAGCCATACCAGGGAGAGCGCGGACGCCACCCAGATGCTCCAGTCGGTTACGCCAATCACCAGCAGGTGCAGGTAGGCACTTCCGAGAAGACCGATAAACAAGCGATCACCACGGGTGGTGCTGATCGGCAACAAACCGCGCCGAGGGATACTCGGCGAACGCAGTTCCCAGGTGGTCATGCCCGCCAGAATCAGGGCAATGCCGCCAAAGAACAGCGCCGTAGGGGTGGTCCAGGCCATCCATTCCATCATCGACTCCTCAGACCCGGCCCAGGGCAAAGCCCTTGGCCACGTGGTTGCGAACAAACCAGATCACCAGCATGCCCGGCAGGATGGTCAACACCCCCGCCGCCGCCAGCACGCCCCAATCGATCCCCGACGCCGACACCGTGCGCGTCATCACCGCCGCAATGGGCTTGGCGTTGACCGAAGTCAGGGTGCGCGCCAGCAGCAGTTCGACCCAGGAAAACATGAAGCAGAAAAACGCCGTGACGCCGATGCCGGAGCCGATCAGCGGGATAAAAATCTTCACGAAGAATTTGGGAAAACTGTAGCCATCGATGTAAGCGGTTTCGTCGATTTCCTTGGGCACGCCAGACATGAAGCCTTCGAGGATCCACACCGCCAACGGCACGTTGAACAGGCAGTGGGCCAAGGCCACGGCGATGTGCGTATCGAACAGGCCGATGGACGAATACAGCTGGAAAAATGGCAGCAAGAACACCGCGGGTGGCGCCATGCGGTTGGTCAGCAGCCAGAAGAACAGGTGCTTGTCACCCAGGAAGCGGTAACGCGAGAAAGCATAGGCCGCCGGCAACGCCACGCTCAGTGAAATCACCGTGTTCAGGCTCACGTAGTACAGCGAGTTGAGGTAACCGGTGTACCAGCTCGGGTCGGTAAAGATCACCTTGTAGTTGGCCAGGGTGAAGTCCTGCGGAAACAGCGTCAGCCCGCCGAGGATTTCGGTGTTGCTCTTGAAGGACATGTTCAACAGCCAGTAGATCGGCACCAGCAGGAACAGGATATAAATCAGCAGGGGGATGACTTTGCGCTTGCTCATGCTGGCGACCTCAGCGGTTGGCGTCGGAATGGGTCATGGCGGTGTAGAACAACCAGGACACCAACAGGATGATCAGGAAATACACCAGGGAAAACGCCGCGGCCGGGCCCAGGTCGAATTGGCCTACGGCCATCTGGGTCAGCGTCTGGCTGAGGAAGGTAGTGGCGTTACCCGGCCCGCCCCCCGTGAGGACAAAGGGCTCGGTGTAGATCATGAAACTGTCCATAAAGCGCAGCATCACCGCGATCAGCAGCACGCTTTTCATCTTCGGCAATTGGATATGTCGGAAAACCGCCCAGGCGGATGCGCGATCGATCCGCGCCGCCTGGTAGTACACATCTGGGATGGCCCGCAGCCCCGAATAGCACAGCAGCGCGACCAGCGACGTCCAGTGCCATACGTCCATCACCAGCACCGTGACCCAGGCGTCCAGGGTATTGGCCGCGTAGTTGTAGCTGATGCCCAGGGCATTGAGGCTGTAGCCGAGCAAACCAATATCGGCGCGGCCGAAAATCTGCCAAATGGTGCCGACCACGTTCCATGGGATCAGCAAGGGAATGGCCAGGATAATCAGCACCAGCGACGACCAGCGGCCCTTGGTCGGCATGGTCAGGGCGATGGCGATGCCCAGGGGGATTTCGATCAGCAGCACGCAGGCCGAGTAGATGAACTGGCGCAACAGCGAGTCATGCAGGCGCGGATCGAGCAGCACCTGTTTATACCAGTCGGCGCCGACAAAGTAGCGGCTGGACTGGTCGAAGATGTCCTGCACCGAATAGTTGACCACGGTCATCATTGGGATCACCGCGCTGAACGCCACCAGCAGGAACACCGGCAACACCAGCCACCAGGCCTTGTTGTTCTGCACCTTGTTCATGGCAGCACCTCCAGCAGGTAGTCGTCGGCATACACCATCAGCCACTGCGCGGGAAAGCTGATGGACGCCCTGCCCTCCGGCACCGGTTTGTCTTCGGCCAGGCGCACTTTCAGGGTGGCGCCGTCGAGGTTGAGGGTCACGATCTTGTAGGTGCCGAGGTCTTCCACATGGGTGACGTCGGCCTGCAGGGCGTCAGGGTTGTGCTCATCCCACACATGGACAAATTCCGGGCGGATGCCGACCTGCAGCTTCGTGTAGTCCGTTTCGGAAATGCGCTGCTGCAAGGCCTCCGACAACGGCAGATACGTACCGGCAAAACGCACCCCGCCGGCTTCGGCCTGCACTTCGATCAGATTCATCCCCGGGCTGCCGATGAAATAGCCGACAAAGGTGTGGCTCGGCCGTTCGAACAGGTCCCGTGGCGTGCCGAACTGCACGATCTGGCCGCCGTACATCACCGCGATCTTGTCGGCAAAGGTCGACGCCTCCAGCTGGTCGTGGGTGACGTAGACCATGGTGATATTGAACTGCTCGTGGATCTGCTTGAGCTTGCGCCGCAGTTTCCATTTGAGGTGCGGGTCGATCACGGTCAGCGGTTCATCGAAGAGGATCGCCGATACGTCATCGCGCACCAGGCCACGGCCCATGGAGACTTTCTGCTTTTCGTCGGCAGTGAGGTTGCGCGCCTTTTTGCTCAGCAGGTTTTGCAGGTCGAGGACTTCGGCAATTTCCTGCACCTTGCTGTGAATTTTCGCCTCGGCCATACCCTGGTTTCGCAGGGGGAAAGCCAGGTTGTCGAACACCGTCATGGTGTCGTAGACCACCGGGAACTGGAACACCTGGGCGATGTTGCGTTTCTCCGGCGTCAGCTCGTTGACCACCTGTTGGTCGAACAACACCTGGCCTTCCGAGGGGCTGAGCAACCCGGAGATGATATTGAGCAGGGTCGATTTGCCGCAGCCCGACGGCCCGAGCAAGGCGTAGGCACCACCCTGCTCCCACACGTGGTTCATTGCCCGAATGGCGTAGTCCTCAGGACCGGCCGGCGTAGGGCTGTAGCTGTGCGCCAGGTTCTGCAAATGGATCTCGGCCATCAGGCAACCCTCGCGACACGGCGCCCGGGGGCCTGGACCAAACGGCCCTGGCCATCGAACACAAACAGTTTATGGGTGGGGATATACACGCGGATCGGCGCGTCGACGTCGTACTCATGCACGCCCGGCAGGTGCAGGACCAATAGGAAGTGTTCACTGCGCACATGCAGGAACGTTTCCGAACCGCTGATCTCGGCGACCTCCACGGTCACCGCCAACTCCAGGTCATCGTCGTTGCTCGGTACCAGGCTGATATGGCTGGGGCGCACACCAAAGCGGAACTCGCCTTCGCCGATGGGGCGCAGGTCGACATTCAACGGAAAGTGCACGAAATTGGCGAAGCTCACCTCGTTACCGCTGATACGCCCCGGCATCAGGTTGATCGGTGGTTCGGAAAACAGCTCGGCGGCCAGCACGGTTTGCGGCTGGTGATAGACCTCGGCGGCCCTGCCGCTCTGGATCACTCGGCCTTCATGAAGGATCGTGGTGGTGCCGCCCAGGGCCAACGCCTCGTTGGGCTCGGTGGTGGCGTAGATGGCAATGGTATGCCGCGCCTTGAACAGCTCGCGCATTTCCTGACGCAGCTCTTCACGCAGTTTGTAGTCCAGGTTCACCAACGGTTCATCGAACAGGATCAGTTCGGCGTCTTTGACCAGGGCGCGGGCCATGGCCGTGCGTTGCTGCTGGCCGCCAGACAGTTCCAAGGGGTGACGCTGGAGGAATTTCTCGATGCGCAGCATCCTGGCGGTTTCGAGCACCTTGCTCTGGATCAGCTCGTCGGACACACCGGCCTGGCGCAACGGCGAGGCGATGTTTTCGAATACGGTCATGGTCGGGTAGTTGATGAACTGCTGATACACCATCGACACGTTACGCAGACGCACCGGTTTGTGGGTGACATCCACGCCGTTCATCAGGATGCGGCCGCTGTCGGGCTTGTCCAGGCCGGCCATCAGGCGCATCAGGCTGGTCTTGCCGGACAGCGTGCGGCCCAGCAGGACGTTGAAGGAACCGGCTTCGAATCGCAGGTTGGCGTCGTCGATCCAGGTCTGGCCTTCGACGACGCGGGAGACATGTTCCAGGGTCAATGACATGACACGCCCTTTTTATTATTGGAATGAATCTGGCCAGTCCTCAGAGCGAGTTTCATGCCAAGACGGCAGGTGCTTGATTCACAAGGCGGTGGGCTGAACGTGATGTTCAGGAACGAACAAAAATGAACAGATCAGGCTGAACAATTGAACAATCCTGGGGTTGACAATGAACAGTTATGAACAACACTCTTTGAACCCGATGGAACGATCGACACAGGTCAAATGTGGGAGGGGGCTGCCAGTCAGTTAAGCGTACATGGCCTTCTGTAGGAGCGAGCTTGCTCGCGAAAAACCTCAACGATCACGCGTGTTTCCTGAATCAACGCGGCGCCTGTGAGTTCTTCGCGAGCAAGCTCGCTCCTACAAAAAAGCCTTAGAGCTTGCCCTCTCCCCCATTTTGTCCCCGTTGCGTCGGGTAAATAGTGCAAGACCCCAAAACAATAAAAAGAAGGTCGCCCCATGGCCGAACCCTTGGCTCACGACACCTTAATCCAGGAATCCTGGCGCCGCTGCCGTGCGTACGGCCTGGACCACCAGAGCCCCCCCAGCTTCGACCAGCTCCCCGCCGAAGGCATCAGCCAGTTGCTGGAAAGCCAGCATTCCCTGGTACAGACCACTCATCAGGAAGTGCTGCCCTACTACGAGAACATCCTCAGCAACTCCAACTGCCTGATCATGCTGGCCGATAACCAGGGCCAGGTCCTGACTTCGTGGGGCACCCAGCGCTTTATCGAGCCCAAGCTGGCCCGCGGTTTCAGCGCTGGCGCCAGTTGGATGGAGCGCTCCAGCGGTACCAATGCCATCGGCACGGCGCTGGCCTGTGCCCAGGCGGTGCATATCGAGCACGATGAACACTTCTTGAAAGCCAACCGTTTCATGACCGGCTCCGCGGCGCCGATCTTCGATGCCCAGCGTGAAATCATCGCCGTGCTGGATGTGTCCAGCGACAGCTACCTGCCGCCCTCGCACACCCTGGGCATGGTCAAGATGATGAGCCAGACCGTGGAGAACCGGCTGATCCTCAACCTGTTTCGCGGCGAGCATTTTCAGCTGACCTTCAATACTGGCCTGAGCAACCTCGACAGCCAGTGGGCCGGCCTGCTGATCTTCGATGAAAGCGGCCAAGTGCTCTCGGCCAACCGCCGCGCCGACAACCTGCTGGGCATCAGCCTGTCGCGGGTGATGATCGACAGTTTGTTCCAGGTGTCGTTGCTGGAATTGCTCAATCAGCCGGAGGGGTTGCCGTTCTCGTTGCAGGCGGCGGGACGCAATCGCTTCCAATGCGTGTTGAAACGGCCCAAGCAAACGCCGGTGCAGGCGCGCGTGTTCAGCGAACCGATACCGCCCAAGCCCGTCGCGATGGGCCTCAAGACCTTGCATTTCGGTGAAGCCCGCGTGGAAAAAGCCGTACGCCAGGCCGAGCGGCTGCTGGAAAAAGATATCCCGCTGCTGATCCACGGTGAAACCGGGGTGGGCAAGGAGGTGTTCGTCAAAGCCCTGCACCAGGCCAGCTCGCGCAGCCGGCAGGCGTTTATCGCGGTGAATTGTGCAGCCATTCCGGCAGAGCTGGTGGAATCGGAACTGTTCGGCTATGAAAAAGGCGCGTTCACCGGCGCCAATCAGAAAGGCAGCATCGGCCTGATTCGCAAGGCCGACAAAGGCACGCTGTTTCTCGATGAAATCGGTGACATGCCCCTGCCGACCCAGGCGCGTCTACTTCGGGTATTGCAGGAACGTTGCGTGCAACCCGTGGGCAGCAGCGAGTTGTTCCCGGTGGACTTGCGCATCATCTCCGCCACCAACCGCGCACTGCGAGAGCTTGTGCAGGCCGGGCGTTTTCGTGAGGATTTGTACTACCGCATCGGTGGCCTGACCTTGGAACTACCGCCCCTGCGCGAGCGCACCGACAAGCGCGCGCTGTTCCAACAGCTATGGCAGCAGCATCGCGAGCCGACCCAGTGGGCCGGGCTCAGTCCCGAGGTGCTGGCGCTGTTCGAGCAGCACCCTTGGCCGGGCAATTTACGCCAGGTCAGCAGCGTGTTGCAGGTGGCCCTGGCCATGGCCGAAGAACAGCCGATCCGCGCGGAGCATCTGCCGGACGATTTTTTTGTGGATTTGAACCTGACGGCACCGCTGCCGGCCACTGAATACCTGGATGAGACCCTCGACCTGAAGCAACGCCTGAAGGCAGCAGGCGGGAACATTTCCCACCTGGCACGGGAGCTGGGAGTCAGCCGCAACACCTTGTACAAGCGCCTGCGGCAGAACGAAGCCTGAGCTAGCGAGGTTTGACCACCACCAGCAAATCCGTGAAGTACTCCACCCGGATCGGCAGGTTGTCCGCCAGCGCTGAGAGCGCGGCTGCACTGTCGTCCAGCTTGAATACGCCAGACACTCGCACATCCCGCAGGGCCTGGGCATCGAAGCGCACCACCCCATGACGATAGCTGGCCAGGGTTTGCAGCACCTCGCCCAGCGGTTGGTCGTTGACCTTGAGCAGGCCGCGGGTCCAGGCGTCCGGGTCGGTGTTGGCGATGGCTTGCGCGGCCTGGGCATGGCCGTGGTCGAGGATCGAACGCTGGCCGGCAGCGACTTTCACGCTGTCTGCGCCCTCGCCTTTGACCGCCACGGTGGATTCGATCACCGTCACTACCGTCGTGCCGTCCGCTGCGCGCTTGACCATATAACGCGTACCCAGTGCGGTCGCCGTACCTTGATCGGTACGCACCACGAACGGCCGCTGCGCATCCTTGGCCACGTCCACCCATAACTCGCCCTGCAGCAATTCGATCACACGCTGGTGGCCGTCGAATTTCACGTCGACCGCCGAGTTGCTGTTGAGCTGCAATTGGCTGCCGTCTTCCAGGGCGATTTGACGGCGCTCACCGACACCGGTGCGTTGGTCGGCCATCCATACCGGCAAGTGCTCAAGGCCCAGCCAGCCACACAGCAATACGCCGAGCAAGCCCACCACCTGGGCACCGCGCGCGCGTTGCGGGGCGAATGCGCGGTTCAAGGCAATCCGCGCCGGTTGCGCCGGCAAGGTGTCGAGGCTGCCCCACAGGCTGCGCATGCGTTCGATGGCCACCCGGTGGCGAGGGTCGGCCTGGCACCAGGCATTGAAGGCTTGGCGGTCGGTGTCGCTGACATCTTCGTCGTGCAGGCGCGTCAGCCAGTTCGCAGCCTGCTGGATGATCTGTTCGGAACTCATGCCAATGGGTCTGCCGCATGCAGGCTGTGGTAGCAATGCACCAGCGCCGTGGAGATGTAGTTTTTGACGGTGCTGGGGGATACGTCCAGGCGGGTCGCGATCTCGTTGTAGGTCAGCCCATCGAGGCGGCTCAACAAGAAGGCTTCGCGCGCCTTGGCGGGCAAGCCGGCGAGCATCTCGGCGATGCGCTCCAGGGCTTGCAGCGCCACGTGGATCGCGGCCGGATCGGGCATGCCTGCCTCTTCGCACTGGATTCCCAGGGCCTCCATGTAGGCTTTTTCAATACGTCGGCGACGCGCGCCATCGATCAACAGGCGCCCCGCCGTTGTCGCAAGGAACGCACGGGGTTCCTTGATGTTTTGCGGCTCGGCCAGCATCAGTACGCGGATGAACGCGTCATGCGCCAGGTCGGCAGCGTGCTGGGAACAACCGAGTTTTTTGCGCAGCCAGCCATGCAGCCAGCCGTGGTGCTCGCTGTACATTGCCGTAAGGGTTTGCTGACGCACTGAATCGCCCAGCGCGGCCGGAATGTCATGCATGCGCAAAAACTTCTCAAATGGGAAATATTACCAATTGCGCAAACAATGCCAGTAAAACGATATCGGGGCAAGGGGGCTCACACTCTCTAAAAGCACCGCGAACCCAATGTGGGTGGCTGCACTAAGCGCTGTCGCGCAGCAGATTGGGACCTCTATGGCGAGCGTAACCTGTGGCGAGCGGGCTTGTTGTGGCGAGCGGGCTTGCCCCGCGTTGGGCTGCGCAGCAGCCCCAATAAGGCCACCGCGTTTATCCAGGCATATTGAATCGCCTGGTTTTGGGGCTGCTGCGCAGCCCAACGCGGGGCAAGCCCGCTCGCCACAACAAAGCCGCTTGCCACAACAAGCGAGCTCGCCACAACAAGCCCGCTCGCCACAAGAATGCGGTCGACTGAAATGGTTTATGCGAGGTTACAAACCGGGGACATCGTTTACATTTCTAACCGGGGCATGGGCCTCCCCCATGTTTGCCCTCTTAGCGCCAGCTCCATGACACCCCGGTATAGATGCCACGCCCGTCGCCAGGTGTGGACCGGGCCACGTCCAGGCCCTTGTCGTCGTAACCGGGCGTGACGGTGTTGGCGTAACGCCGGTTGGTGAGGTTGCGCAGGTCGACCCAGGCCTGCCAATCCTGCTTGGGCGCGTCATAGCCAACGGTGGCACCCAGCAAGGTATAGGCGTCGGCGGTGTAGGAATTGGCGTAGTCCACCGCCACCCGTGAGGAATGCTCGGTGTTGAGGCTGGTGTAGAAGCCGGTCGGATGGCTGTAGCGCAGTTGTGCCTGGTAATAGTGCTTGGGGATGCCCGGCAACGTGTTGTCGCCGAAGCGCTCATCGTCGCGGTAGTGGAAATCGCTGAAGGTATACGCCTGGCGCAGGGCGAGCGCGCCGTTGCGACCACCGTCCCACAACGGGCTGAGCAGGCTCAGTTCCACGCCCTGGTGCACGGTGGGGCTGGCATTGGACTCTGCGACGATGGCATTGCGGGTCGAGGTCTGCGCCTGGGTTTCCACGGTGAGCAGTTCGTGGCGCACTTCGGAACGGTACAGCGCCAGGTCCCACTGGCCGAACCCTGCTTCACCGCGCCCGCCGATTTCCAGGGTGGTGGCGGTCTGGTTTTTCAGATTCACGCCTTCGCGTTGCAAACCTGTGGCCGCACCACTGCCTGCGGGGAAGTATTTGTTCGACCCCCAGATCATCGACCAGGCATGGGGTGGCTCGACCGAGCGGCTCAGGTTGCCGTACACCTGCAATTGCGGGTTGAAGTCATAACGCAGGCCGATGCGTGGCGCGTAGTCCCAGTCATGTTGACTGAGCGGTGCCTGGCCTTCGGGATAGGTGACTTGGGTTTCGCGGCGAGTGTAGATCGCGGCAAGGCCAGTGGTCAGCCACAGGTCCGGGACCAGTTCCAGCTCGTTGCCGAGGTGCAGCACGGTGTCGGAGCCCAGGTAGCTGTAGTCGCGGGTCTTGGTGCCGGGGGCAAAGGTGGCCGTATTGCCAGCGGGCGTTCGCACGTATTCCGACGCACCATTGTTCGGCATCGCCTGGGTGGTGCGCAGGCCGAGGGTGGTGGTGCTGGCATGCCCGAACAGCGTGTCCTGGCGGATGTATTTCAGGGTGCTGCTGATATCGGTGTAGGCGACTTTCAGGCGATTGGTGCCTTCACGCAGGTCCATGGGGTAGTCGTGGTAGGCCAGGCCGACTTCGAGCCGCGAGGTATCGTCCAACTGCAGCGTGGTTTTGTTGGCGATCCAGGTGGAGCCGGGTTGCAGGCGCTTCGAATCGCGGGCGGCGTTAAGGCTGTTGGCGGCACGCGGATCGTGGTTGATCTGGTCGCGCGTAAGCTTGCCGGGCGTCTCATTGGTGGTTTCGCGGTAACGGAAGTAAAAGCGCGTTTCCAGGTCCGGGTTGAAGCGATAGCCGAAATTGGCCGCGACCCCTTTGCCGCTGCCGGTGCTCTGGTGCTGGTAACCGTCGGACTCTGAACCGGTGAGGCTGATGTAGTAGTCGGCGTCCCCCAGCACCTGGCCCGAGCTGATCTCCCGCTGGCCATAGCCGCGACTGCCCGCCTCGTAGCGCACTTGCAACTTGGGCGCGTCGTAGCCGGTGCGGGTCACATAGTTGACTGAACCACCCAGCGCCAATGCGCCTTGATCGAACCCATTGGCGCCGCGCAGCACTTCGACACGGCTTTGCCACAGCGGGTCCTTGAGTTCATAGGGCGTACCGCCAGGCCCGGTGAGCGGCAAGCCGTCGAACATTTCATACAGCCCCGAGGCATGGGCACCCGGGCTGCGATTCAGGCCCGAGCCACGGATCGACAGCTTCACGCCTTCGTTATTGGCCGCCTTGGCGTACACCCCAGCCTGGTACTTGAACACGTCTTCATTGGTGCTCACCCGCCCCTGCTGCACGCTGTTCATGTCGATGTAGTTGGTGCCGCCAGGCACGCTCTTGAGCTGCGTCTGGGCCACTTCGCCCGCGCTGGCTTCGCTGCTGGTGACTTCGACCGGAGCCAGTTGCAGTTCTTCGGCTTGCACCAGTGAAGTGAGGGTCAAGGCGGCAAACAGCAGCGGAGGTTGACGCAAAAGCATGGGGAGTCCTTTGAATTCGGGGGCGTGGAAGCCAGGGCCTGGCACGCGAACAGTGATGGGAAGGCAAACCGGTGCATCAGGTCACGCCTGATTAACGGACCAGAGCCTTCCCACAACGCCATCGGACGGGGAATATTTTTAAGTCCAAAATCGAATTAACAAATGCAAACTCAGTATTTATAGAAATAACCGGCAAGCATTACTGTGGAGCCACTGAGTCACCCACGCATCACGAGACCGCCCCCATGCACACATCCGCTACCGTCATCGACTTCACCCTCCACCGCAAACGCCGTCAGGCACGAGCTGCGGCCGAGTTGATGTGGGCGATGTACGCAGCGCGTGCCGGGTTGATGCTGTTCACCGCCCAAGCTTCCCTGCCCAGCGACACTCGCCGGGCGTAAGGCCGATGAGTTTTCTGCACGTGATTCCCGAAGCACCTGAACCGCTGCCCAAGCCCAGCAACGACGATGACGTCATCAGCCTCTGCGTGGCGCATAACCTGCAACGCCTGCGCAGCAAGCGCCACTTGTCGCTGGACGGCCTGGCACGTGCCTGCGGCGTCAGCCGGGCGATGTTGGCGCAGATCGAATCCGGGCGCAGCGTCCCGTCGATCAAGGTTCTGTGCAAGATCGCCAAGGGCTTGAAGGTATCGGTGGCGGCGTTTTTGGAAGACCGCGCGTTTGAAGGGGTTGAGGTACTGCCGGCGCAACAGAGTAAGCGCCTGGTGAGTGCTGACGGGGCCTTCGTCAGCCGCGCGTTATTTCCCTACGATACGGCGCGCCAGTCCGAATTCTATGAGATTCGCCTGCGCGCCTTGGGCGAAGAAATTTCCGCAGGCCACGGCCCGGGCATCCAGGAAAACCTGGTGGTGGCCCAGGGCGTGCTGGAGGTCAGCGTCAACGACGAGCGCTATTTGCTTTCCACCGGCGACTCGATCCTGTTCTATGCCGACCAGCCCCACCGCTACCGCAACCCATCGGACAGCGAGGCGGTGGCGTTTCTGGTGATCACCTATCCGGAACGGTTGGATTAATTTGCGCCAAAAAAAACGCCCCGGATAATCGGGGCGTTTTTCAGCATGCAGAACCTGTCAGCAGGTGCAGCACATCATCGGCATGCCGTTGCAGCTCATCATCATCGGCATGGCACAGTCGTTCATCATCTTGTTCATCAGCATGCAGCAGTTGTTCATCATGTCCATGCTCATGCCTGGCATCGGCATCATTTTGCAGAGCATGCCGTCAGCCTGCATCGTGCATTCCATCACGCACTTCATCATCGGCATCGACATGCCCATAGGCATCATCATCGGCATGTTCATGTTCGACATCATGGCCATGGCGTCGGCCGACATGCACATCATCGACAGGTTGGCACACTGCATCATCATGGGCATGCCACAGTTCATCATCATCGCCATCATTTCGGCGTTGGTCTTGAACTGAGCCATATCCATGCCCGCTGCCGGCTTCATGGTGCACATCATGGCGTCGCTGGCCATTTCGCACTTCATGGTCGCCATCATCATCGGCATGCCCATCATCGGCATCATTGGCATGGAGGTGTTCATTGGCATCTGCATGGCATTCATCATGTTCGAAACTCCGTAATCGACAGGAAATGAGTAAGCTCTGGGGGCCGATTCTAGAGCGCGGGTGTCACGACGCAAGAAGGTGATCCAGCAGCGGAAAATGACGTTTGAGCGGGTTTCAATCGGATAATGCAGCCCTCCTTGTTGCGATAACGTCGATTACGACGCCGCAACTTCCAAGGTGGCTGCTATCAAATCAATTACATCGCAATAGATATTCGATCAGGCAATAGCCCCATTCCTGAAGGAAATAAACGATCTAACTGACGCGAACAAATTCTGGCGAGGCGTCACACCGGGCGGTGCTGCAATTCCAGGGTGATACTGACTCGCCGCGTGAAGATGATCAGGATTTCCACCCATCCCTTGCCTCGACGCCGACGTGCAACTCGGGCAGCGACGAGGCGACTCAAGACATTGCCGACCCAAGCTGAGCCCGGTGACTAATCGGCAGACGGCTCCAGTGCGCGCATAAAATCGTCAGCCTCTGACCCCGCCGGGAATCTGAAACCCTGCATTTCATCGGTGGCCAGGATGTCGCTGAGCACGTCACGCAATTGCATCTCCGTCGGCGAATCTCGCAGCACCGTGTGCGCGTTCAACAGCAGCTCGGCAGCAACCCCATGGACACGCGCGGCGTCGATCACCGCAAAGAGCATAAACCGCAGGCGAATCTCGCGATCAGTGGGCCAAACCGTTTTTCGCTTACCCAAGGTAGGGCCTCATATTTAAGAAAAATCCGAGCCTATTGCCGACCGGGAAGCGTTTCAAGTTGCGAGATGCAAGATAGGCCATTTCCTACAGAGGAAACGGAAGCACCGCACTATCTGGCGCAGAGCGCAAGGTCGGGGGATTTCATTGCACCGGCAGGAAATTCATCAATAACAGGCTTTGCGCATAGTTAAGGCCGATACGTCGGTAGCGCTCATCGAGCATCTGGGTCAGCAGGTCGAGGCGCGCGACGATCTTGCCGAACTCCACCGCAAAACTGAGGTTGCTGCCCTCCTCCGAGATCTCGTTAGAAAACAACAGCAGCACGCCATTGGCATCCTGGCGTTGGCTGAGCAACCAGGTTGCCTTCTCGATGTTGCGCGCAGCGTTATTGACGAACTGCGGATTGATCGAGTCGGAAATGTAGAACTGCGTGCGCCCACCGTGTGCGGTGACGAGCATGCTGCCAATCGCGTAGATAAACGCACCCACCCGGTCGCCGCGAAACTCAGGACTCAAGGAATAGCTCAATGCCGCCAGGTCACGACGATCCCCCAGGGCGGGCAATGGTTGACGATTCTCGATGGCCTTGCGAATTTCCCGCGCCGCGCTCACCGCGTCCGGGTACCCCGATTGACGCCACTGGTTGGGGTTACGCAGATAAAGTTTGTTCATCAATAGATACAAGCTTTGCAGGTTGTCGCGCATGCCCAGGGTGGCCATACGATCGACGCTGGTCTGGAAGAATTCATCGGGCTTGCCGTTACTGAATTGCTTGGCGATATCGCGTCCCTGCTGCTGAGTGCAAGCGCTGGCACACCCCATCAACACGACCGCCAGCAGCAACGGCCGGCGCGTCCAAAAGGCGGTAAAAACAGGCAAAGTACGCGGCATCGGCACCCGATCTAGTTGTTCTGGCCACACGCAGTATGAGTGTCGCTGGCACAACGATAGATCCAGAAAACTCGAAAAAGTGCAGAGGGGCGGCAGAAAACCCGGCGCCGGGCCGGGTTCGCTGGGCTCAAGCGCTTGAATCAGTTGTCAGGATGCTCGCTCGCCAGCGAGTTGGCGGCGTCGACATCAGACATCTCTTCTTCAAGTGGTGCCCTATCCTCTGGGGGCAATGCTCGGCAGCCTGGGCCGGCACGAACAGTGCTGGAGAATCTCATCCTTACAGGGCGTGGCCGCCAGGAACCCGCCGAAAACGGCTGGCTTGGATGGGAGATAGACAGCCAGGCTACGTCGAACGCCCGGCATTACGGTCATGTTGTTTTTTTACGCCTTTCCCGCCCCTTCGTTCATATTGATGGTGAATAAACCAGACGACCAAGAGCAGTCCCGACAGACCGATAATGAACAACAACAGCTCTATTGCGGCACCTTCATGTGAAAACATGTTTCGTTCCTCGTCCTGAAGTATCGCGCCTCAAAAACGGGCGCTTCCGAAATTGTTAGTAACAATTCATACATTTTCAGGGTAGACGCCAACGTCGGAGGTGACAACCCCAAAAACCTCAGAACCCTTGATCTAGACACGTCACTCGTCGAAAAACCTCCGCACCCATCGCTCGAGGCAGGGCAACCTCCACGCAATGAGGGGGGGGGCATTGCCGCAGCGTTACTGACGTCGGCAACTCGCTGGGGCCGTGTCCCAGCCACTTACAGGCTGTTTTTCTCACTCAATGGCAATGATGCAATGATCTCAGCGCGGCACGTTTCCAGTATTTCATCGGCGAGAGACGAATCATCCGGACACGCCCGTGACAACATGACGGCACCGATGGCATGTGCCAGCAAGTTGATCATTTTTGCCCGAACGTCTTGCCCCATCGTATCCAGCCCCTTCAGGTACTTTTCCTCAAGTGCTGCCAGCGTGCTCTCTAATCCGTCCGCAAAGGTCGCCTTCAGCTCATTTGACTGACGAGCAGCGTCACCACATAGCGCTGCCATCGTACAACCCACTCCCCTGCCGTCCCTGTGATCCCTCGACACGTAAAGATTTACAAACCCGGGAAGGTCGAGATCGCAGGTACTCGTGAGAGATTTTGCAAGACTGTTTTCCGCGGCTTCAGCCATCAAATCGGCCTTAGAGCCAAAGTGCTTGTAAAAGCCGCCCTGAGTAAAACCGGCAGTCGCCATGAGTTCTGCCACACCCACACCATCATAGCCACGCTCACGAAACAGCTCTGACGCCGTCTCCACAATATGGGCTCGATTGGCGAGCGATTGCGTCTTGGTGATCTTCATTTCGCGCCCCTGGGACTCCTGAACAATGGCCTGACTATACTCTGATGTCGATCGCAATCAAAACCGTTGACAGCATTGATTATGATCGACATCATAAAAACACCGCCGCATGTCTCTGGGGCTGCGCGCAGGGCTGAACAGCCCTGAAAACTGCATCGCTTATCCACGTCCACTCAAGAGCATTCATTTATGAGCATCCCTGAAACCGTACTGATTACCGGCGCCTCGACAGGCATTGGCGCAACCTACGCCGAGCGTTTTGCCCAACGTGGCCACAACCTGGTACTGGTTGCCCGCGACAAAAGCCGGTTAGACGCACTGTCCTCCCGGCTGCGCGAGCAACACGGTGTTTCCATTGACGTGATCCAGGCTGACCTGACTCAAACCAATGATCTGATCACCGTCGAAGCTCGCCTACGTGATGACGCCCGTATCGGCATCCTTGTGAATAATGCCGGAGCCGCGCAATCGGGCAGCTTCATCGAGCAATCCACCGACAGCATTGCCAACCTGGTCGCGCTCAACACCACCGCATTGGTACGCCTCGCCAGCGCCATCGCCCCACGCCTGGCACACGCCGGTAATGGTGCGATTATCAATATTGGCTCGGTCGTGGGGCTGGCGCCGGAATTCGGGATGAGCGTCTACGGTGCGACCAAGGCGTTTGTCCTGTTTCTATCGCAAGGGTTGAGCCTTGAACTCTCGCCCAAAGGCGTCTACGTGCAAGCTGTACTCCCCGCGGCCACCCGTACGGAAATCTGGGAACGTGCAGGTATCGATATCAATACCCTGAGCGAAGTCATGAACGTGAGCGACCTGGTCGATGCTGCGCTGGTGGGTTTTGATCGTCGCGAGCCGGTGACCATTCCGCCGTTACAAGACGCCGCGCGTTGGGATGCTCTGCAGTCTGCCCGCCAGGGTTTGCTTTCAGAGATTCGCCAATCGGTAGTCGCCGAGCGCTATCAAGCCCAGGTGTGATTGCCACGCTGCAAGCGGTGATACGCATACGTTGAGGTAAAGGCGCTTGCTGCAAAGGTTCTAACATTACGTTGGGGTGCGCATGCTGCCAGCCCATTGAAGCCAGAGAACTGAAGCATGAAAGCCTTCCTGATCGACCGCTACGGCGAGAACCATGGACATATTGGCGAGGTACCGGTACCTGAACCAGGCATCTACGACGTGCTGGTCAAAGTACATGCCAGTAGCGTCAATGTGCTGGATTCGAAGATTGCCAAAGGCGAATTCAAGCTGATCCTGCCGTATTCATTCCCTTTGATCCTGGGTAATGACCTAGCCGGCGTCGTGGTTCGCGTGGGGTCGGGCGTGCAGCACTTCAAGCCGGGTGACGAAGTCTATGCACGCCCACCCGAATCGCGCATTGGCACCTTTGCCGAGATGATTGCGGTGGAGGAAAGTGCCCTTGCGCTGAAACCCAACAATATCACCCTGCAAGAAGCGGCTTCTCTTCCCTTGGTTGCACTGACCGCCTGGCAGGTGCTGGTTGAAACAGCCCGGTTGAAGAAGGGGCAAAAAGTCTTTATCCACGCAGGTTCAGGTGGAGTCGGCACAGTGGCCATCCAGCTTGCAAAACATCTGGGGGCCTTTGTTGCGACGACGACCAGTACAAGTAACGTGGCTTGGGTTAAGGCGTTGGGAGCAGACGTCGTCATCGACTACACGCAGCAAAAATTCGAAAACGTCTTGCGCGACTACGATGTCGTATTGAACAGCCTCGGCCCGGTCGAGCTGGAAAAATCACTCAGTATTCTCAAGCCTGGCGGCCAGCTTATTTCTATCTCTGGGCCACCGACGGCGGAGTTCGCAAAAGAACAGAAGCTGTTCTGGGGGCTGGGTTGGGTAATGCGCCTGTTGAGCAGCGGCATACGCAGAAAAGCCCGCAAACAGAACGTCAGTTATGCGTTCGTGTTCATGCGTGCGAGCGGCGCTCAGTTGAAGAAAATCACTGCGCTTGTCGAGTCTGGCGTTATCACACCTGTCATCGACCGGACCTTCCCTTTCGAGTCAACGGCTGAGGCCTTGAGTTATGTGGAACGGGGCAGAGCCAAAGGTAAGGTGATCATTAAGCTCATATGACTACAACGAGTACTCGATAACTGAAGCTCAGGGCGAGGGCTCATGTCTTTTGCCGTCAGACGTGTGCGAGCAACACCGCCAACAGTAGTCTGGCGCCCATTAATGCTGGAGCAATAACGTTGAACTCACACCTTGCTATAGCCGAAAGCAACTCACGGACACACTGGAGCACCCAATGAAAACCTCTTCCGAAAGAACCGCGATAGTGACCGGTGCATCATCCGGGATTGGCCAAGCGACTGCCGAGGCTCTGCAGCGTGCTGGGTATAGGGTATTTGGCACGAGTCGCAAGGCTGGTGCCAGTCCAACACAGGTGTCCATGCTCACCTGCGATGTGACAGACGACAACTCTGTCAGTGCTCTCGTCTCCAGCGTGCTCGCCCAGACCGGGCGGATCGATCTGTTGGTCAATAATGCCGGCATTGGCCTGCTGGGCGGTGCAGAAGAGTTCTCGATCCCACAGGTGCAGGCATTGTTCGATGTCAATCTGTTCGGCGTAATCCGTATGACCAACGCGGTATTGCCTTCGATGCGACAACGTGGCCAAGGGCGCATCATCAATATCGGATCTATTTTGGGATTAATACCCGCGCCCTACTCCGCTCATTATTCGGCGGTCAAGCACGCTCTAGAGGGCTATTCGGAATCCCTTGATCACGAGGTTCGAGCCTTCGATATTCGCGTCTCGGTCATCGAGCCGGCATTCGTGCGTACCGTTTTCGATCAAAACAGCATTGAACCGGACGCGCCGTTGAAAGAGTACGATCAGGCTCGATCAGGGTTCCGGGCACTACTCGGCGAGGTGATGCCAAAAGCCGATCTTCCTGACGTCGTGGCAGCGGTCATAGTCAAAGCGGCGACCGATTTCCAGCCTCAGCATCGCTACACGGCCGGCAAGACAGCGCGACAAATCAGTCTGCTGCGCCGCTTTGCCCCCGCAGGATTCTTCGACAAAGCCCTGCGTAAGCAATTCCGCCTGCCGGTTTGAGCAACACGCCCTGGTGTCCGCGACTATCGGGCTAACACTCAGGGTTGAGGGCAAGCATTACTGCGCAGGGCGACAAGATCATCGAACCGCTATCGCCTTAATCGAATGCTCCGTTGAGCACCTCGTAAATTATGCCGGAGGCAATTGCTACCAATATCAAATCAGTGCCCGCTTGTTGCCACTCGTAGCCGTCGTAATGGGGCAACCTGCCCAGCAACCGGCCATCCAGCTTCTTGGCGATGCCTGGAGGAAGAGGTTTTCCCCTAGCCAGGTTCTTTTGTATTCCGGGCGGCAGTGACGGACCTGGGCGCCAATAGTCACGATAGCCACCAACCACACCCAATACACCGCCCCGGTCAATGCTAGGCCCGCGCGCCCAATCATCCCCGCTCGAACCTTTCCCCTTGTTACCCTGGTTGCCATGGCCTTGACCACCTTGGGAGTTGCCTTTTCCATTGCCTTGGCCCTTCCCATTACCAGGGTCGGCCACAGCCGCCACAGAGCCAACAGCCAAAGCAAGGCAGGTAACAGCGGCTACAAGCGAGCGAGATTTAAACATGACCGTTTTCTCCAAAAGGGATTACCCCTTGAAAGGTAGACGGTATTGTCGGTTTTAGTTTCGCCTTCTTCCGACTCGCTGCATCCGGTGGTCAGGGCGGCGCCTATCTGGGGTAAGACGCGTGCCCCTCCATCGGCTGGCTCGGCATATACCTGTCCGGGCATCGGCGGACATGCCCTCTTCTGCCACTACCAGCAAGGCCCGACCGAGTAACCGAGACGGTTTACCGACGTGGCGCGCAGATCGTAAAGCCATCCGGCTAACCGTAACTCGCCACGAGTTGCGGCAACTGCCTGAAATGATGCGGAAACGATCATATTTTCAGAGGGCGGCGGTACCAGCCCCCAGAAACGCAATAGCCCCGCAGTGCGGGGCTTTCATTTGAATCTTGGCGGGAAACCAGGGATTCGAACACTCGCAAACGTAATCACCTCCGATGAGGGTGCGACTGATATGGCAAGTACAGGCCAGGACAACGACGCATGTCATACCTTGAAGCGCGCCACCAGATGATTGAGTTCAATAGCCAGGTTGGCCATCTCACTGCAGGCGCTGGCGGTCTGATTGGCACCTGCCGAGCTCTGGATCGACAGTTCTCGGATGCTGGTCAGGTTCTGATCCGCCTCGCGGGCCACCTGAGCCTGCTCTTCGGAGGCGGTGGCGATCAGCAGGTTGCGATCATTGATCTGGGCTATGGCCTCAGCGATTTGCTTGAGCGACAGGTCGGCATTCTGCGCCACAGAGATTGAGCTGCTGGCCATCTGGGCACTGACGTTCATGGCGCCCACTGCCTGGGTCGAGTCCGCCTGAATCGCGCTGATCATCTGTTCGATTTCCTGGGTCGACTGCTGGGTGCGGTGGGCCAGGGCACGCACTTCATCAGCCACCACCGCAAAGCCGCGACCTTGCTCGCCCGCACGGGCAGCTTCAATAGCAGCGTTAAGCGCCAGCAAGTTGGTCTGCTCGGCAATCGCGCGAATCACTTCGACCACCTTACTGATGTCCTGAGCTTTGCCTGACAAGGCCTTGACCTGGTCACCCGTGCTGGCCACGTTGCTGGCCAGACTTTCGATGGCTTTGAGGGTCTGCGCCACATTCTCGATACCCGAGCGCGTGAATTCCATGGACTCGCGGGAAGATTGGGCGGCGGCGTCGGCATTGCGTGCCACCTCGTCCACCGCAGCGCTCATTTCGGTCACTGCCGTCGCGGCCTGATTGACTTCATCGTTCTGTCGCACCAACCCGCGACTGGCCTCTTCGGTTACAGCAGTCATTTCTTCAGAGGCTGACGCCAATTGGGTGGAGGAATCGGCGATACGAGCGATGGTTTCCCGCAGGTTGCCCTGCATCTTCGCCAAAGCGGCCAGCAGGCGACCGGCTTCATCACGGCCAATGATCACGACCTCCTTGGACAGGTCGCTGCCGGCGATGCGCTCGGCCACGGCCAACGCATCGCTAATGGGCGTCGTAATGCTGCGGGTCAGCATTGCAGCCAGCACCACGGTAAGTATGACGGTCGCCACCAGTAAGCCAATCACCAGCGTCACACCATTGCTGTACGTCGCGGCAGCATCCAGACCTGAACGCTTGGCGCCCTCATCGTTGAAGTCCGCAAGCTTGTTCAGGTTGTCTTGCAGGGTATTGGTCATCGGACTGATGCGGGTGTTGATCAGGGCAACAGCTGCGGCGTCATCACCACTTCGCAACAAAGGTTCCAGCTCATCCAACAGCTTGAAATACTGCTGCACATCGCCTTCGACTGCCCGGTAGAGCTCATTCTCTGCCGGCCCGGTAACCAGGGGCTCGTAATGGCTGATGGTGTCCTTCAGCGTACTGCGGTAGCCGCTCAACGAAGCGATGCGGGTTTGGCGCTGTTGTTCGTCAGTGGTCACGGTGATACGGATACTTTCCAGACGCAGACGCAAGACGCCCACCTGCATCTTGCCAATCTCACGGATGCTCGCCATCCAATTAGTTTCGACATCTTGCTCCGACTCTCGAAGCTTGCCCATTTGCATCACGGCGACAATGCCCAGAGCAAAAACCACTAGGACAATGAGTGAGAAGAAGGCGGCAGACCTTGGAGCCAGATTCATATTCCTGACGTTCATTTTTATCTCTCTGAGGAAGGTCGGTACAACATGGACGCTACTTCGGCAGCCAACATCCGTAAAAGTCGAACAATGCCGCCAACGCACCTACCGGCTCGATTTCTCGTGACTTCGGAACCTGAAATTCACAAGCGGAATCAGTCAGCTCGAAGAATTGATGTCATATAAAGATCGTTGTAGTTCAGCAGGCTGGCACTCCTCACACGAAACCGGGCAAAAGCTGCAGAATGGATGGAGTCTGTTTGCTCACTGCCTGTCTCCCGCTCATAACCTGTCGCCTCTGGTGGACAGGTTATGAGCCCCTGGCCAAATAGTGGCTTATTGACACCAATGCAACCATCAGATCATCCCTATTCAAATGTAGGAATACTGGAAAAGCGGTTAGGGAAATCCCTACTCCAATGCGCGGGTCACAAAGTGTCGAAGGTCAGTTTTTGCTAGCGATCAACCAAAGCTGATCTGGCCTATCTGACCAGGCAGAAACTCAGAACTCTGATGCGAACAGAAGCCGGAGAAAACAGCCTCGGGAAATTGGTTAGGGAGATAACAGAAAGGGACGTGCGCCCCCACTCCAAATACTTACTGATCAACAAGCACGGGAAACGGATGACGAAGGGTATGTTGCGTTTGCGCTGGGACACTTTCCGTAATGCCGTCATGACAGTGCTCCACCCGCCAAGCGGTACTGCTGGATCAGATCATCAAGCCGGTATTCACACAGGCCATACCCTGCACCAGGCAGGCTTACCCAAATATTCCGGCACTTTTCGATTGCGGTTCCGACCCGGCCTGCATGCACGTCCGGTAGTGCGCGGCATTCGCGGATGTGCTGCAGAGCCAGCAGGTCCTGGCTGATCGGGCTGAAGTCCGACAGGGTCAGCAGCGTTCGGCAATACGGCCAATCTTTGAGCATCTGCTGATACCGGCCCGAGGCATTAGATGTCAGCCCCTTACTGTTGATGACCTTCGAGCGTCGTCCATTTGCGAAGAGGGTGATCACTGAAATCCGTGAAGATCTCAGGCTTCCTGTCGATGCCCGTCACGATGACGTCGTAGCCATCCAGGGCGGTGGCCGGCGATGTGCTGGTCCCTTCGGACCAAGTGAGCATATCGAGGAAGGCCAACGCGTCACGACTGCCCGCTTGGATAGCTGAAATTCGTGCCATTGTCTTTTCTCCAGGCGAAAAAAAACCGCATACAAGGCGGGATCAAGGGTAAAAACCAACTCAGTTGGATAAGGTTGGCAAGATGCTGTATTCAAACGAATTTGGCCAAAGACCCCGTCGCGACAAGAAGTTCCGCTCCGTTATTAATTGACAGCCTTTGAGTAGGGGCACATCGCTATCATCTGCGCCAAATTAACCCTACAAGGAACGCGTCAATGGTGTTGAGACCCACCAAAACTACCAATCACCACGGATGGGTTTGGGTCTACAAAAAGATAAGAAGCTTCGGCTTCTCTCGATTTACAGCATTTTACCGGACGTCCCTCTATGTCCTTCGAGGAGACACGGGGTCATTTAAATACAAGCATGGTTGGTCAAAATTTCGTTTCCGCCGTTGATCAATTCCGATCAAGCTATGCTGGTTTACTGTCAGCCTGCTCGATTACGGAAACATTGATGGGGCCGTAAAGGTATCACCAACAAACCGGCCACCTGCAGCGAAAGCGGTGGCCCCCCGGCAAGAATGCCAACACCCAAGGTATGCACAAAACCTTCTGAGTTGGTGGCGATGATGGCGGCGCCAGCGATCACCCCGGCGCCGCCCACTATCCATATGTTTTTGCTCGGCGACTTCAGTTCCATTGCAGCGATGCTCCCTGTTAAGAATGCGCTGAGTTTATCGCCGCGACCTTCAATAAGAATCTTTCTCGCTGCATCCGGAGGCCGGCGCCTAACTGGAGATAATCCATGGACGGCCAGTTCTACCTGCAAGACAGCCACAGTCACGCCTACGTCGGCGACGGCTTATCGTTCTGGGGCTTTGGTGGCTCTGGGTACGTCACCGACCTGGCAAAGGCCCAGGTGTTTACGCGGGACGGCGCTTGCGATCACCGCGACACCGACATCCCGTGGCCCAAGGCCTACGTGGATGCCAGAGCGCGAGAGTAGGTGTTGACTGCCAGTATGTGACGCTGAGCGAAGCGCTGGACCAATACCCCGACGCAGCTGAGTTTTACATCCAGAAGCCGCTTGCGGTCGGTTCATAAGCGACGCGCAGCGCTACCGGGAAGACCGCCGCAACTGCGGAACAAGCAACACGCCTTAATCCAGCTCCATGCCGGTCCCCCGTAATACCCCTATCGCCGAACAGCACCAGACGGCGAGGCTATCAGCGCTTATCGCGAGCTTCGGGATTCCTTGCATTGCAGATAAACACGATCCCAGGAGCAATAAAGATACTCCAATAGCCATTTATGCTTGGATACAAAAGCGGCCCGAATACCCCAGTGACAAGCAAAGCGAGCCCTGCCCATAACCGCTTACGCGGCGTGAACCACTCGCGGAACGCTTCAAGCTTTTTACCGGCCATTACCCACGTCCTTGTTTGATAAGCAGCAAAGCATATCACCCACTTCAACGAATCACGCCAACCGGCGAGGATCCCCTATGTCCGCACAGCAGAAGCCCCCCTTCGATTTCAAAACCCAATACGGACTCGGCTTCAACCCTCAGGACAATGAGATCGTTGTCGACTTCTTCTTGGTGGAGACGGTGGCGCCGGGACAAGGCAAACAACGTGCGTGGCGCCCTTGAGACCATCGGCGAGAACGCCGGCCACATCAAGCAAGGTCTAGCCCAACTCAGAAAGCTTCCATGATTCAGCCACTATTTGATTTTGATCTCAAACGCGCCTCACGCGAGCACTACATAACAGATAAAGCTGCGATCAATTTTCCACACGTGGGGAGTACAGCTGGCGGCTGGCATTTTCTATCGTACTTCGGCCGCAAGACCGAGGTGTCGATGGTGTCGCTGGCAGGTATTCACTACCCAAACACCACCGGTTTTTTTGGTGACTCGGGCGTCATTGACGTAACTGAACAACTAGCCAAGCGTGGTTGGTTTGCCGGATGTGACTATGACTGGTAACGAAGGCCAAAGCTCAACGACAACCCTAACAAGCCCGAACCGTCGATCTCGCCAAGCATGTGTTGTTCCCCCTCACTTTGCACACACTCGACAACTCCTTAGGGGCGAACTCCAACGCAGTACGATTGAGCGTGCTAAGCCACCTGAGTCGCAAACTTACCAACCGCTTCAACAACTTTCTTGGCTCCGTCCTGAATTTCAACAATAACTTGCCCTGCCTGCGTGGCTAGCTCAAGACCTTGCTCAGCTTGGGACTTACTGTTCGCCATCTCCGCTATAGTTTGATCCACCAGCTTCTGATTTTCCAAAACAACTGATGCGATTTCCTCAGTCGCCGTGCTGGTGCGCCCGGCCAATTGTCGAACCTCATCCGCGACGACTGCAAAACCTCGGCCTTGCTCACCTGCGCGTGCAGCCTCAATCGCAGCATTCAATGCCAAAAGGTTCGTTTGCTGAGCAATACTACTGATGGTCTGAATGATCGAACTGATTAACAGCGACTGCTTTCCAAGCGCTTCGACGCCACCCGAGGCAGCCTGCATATCCCCAGCGACTTTGCGCATGGTGTGCATAGTGTCGTTAACCACTATCGCACCACGTTGAGCAGTAACGTCAGTCTGCTGGGAGATTTCAAATGCCGTTTGTGCAGCATCACTGACTTGGTGTTCACGGGCAACCTGTTCGGTAATAACCGTTGCAAACTTAACTACCTTGCGCAGTGTTCCTTCGGTGTCGTAGACCGGGTTATAGCTCGCCTCCAGCCATACCGTCTGACCCCGACTATCAACACGTTGGAATCGGCCAGCGACAAACTCACCCTTGTTCAACGTCAACCAAAAATCCCTGTATTGCTGGGAAGAAGCCTCCTCTGGCCGACAGAAAATACGATGATGACTTCCTTGCGCTTGTCCCAGGCTGTAACCCATCGCTTTTAAAAACTGCTCATTCGCCGTGATTACATGCCCGGATAGATCGAACTCAATGACCGCCGTCGAGCGCAGTAGCGCGTCAATGAACGATGCGTTTTCCGATGCCTTTTCCACTCTGGACGTAATGTTCGTCGCATAGCCTGCGATATGACTCAACCGGCCAGTCGCATCAGCTACGGGTTGCCAATGAGCATGAATCCACACTAATGAGCCGTCAGCATGCAGGTACCTGTATTCATCGGATATCGACTTACCGGCGGCGACAGCCGCGCGAAAATTGTGAAAACAGGGAAGCTTGGAAACGTACTGCGGAACAATGTCGGCCATGGCACGACCTATAAGCTGATTCTGGGTGTACCCCAAAGCCTGTGCAAAATTGTCGTTGCAGGCGGTAATTGCAAAATTTGTATCGATACTCAGCGTCAGCATTTCACGGTGTAGGCCATCACGCAGTTGGCGCAACTCCGACAACTCGGCTGTTTGAGCCTCAAGCTGATTCTTGATTTTTTTATTGAACATGGAAAACCGCCTGTTGGGTGTTAATAGGTTTATCGGCGTGATCAGCAACACGTTTAGCTATCAGACGAACGAAAAGCAGTGAGGCGACGAACGTCACAATCAGGTCGGCAAGCTGCCGTGGCCACACGTCTCAGCTCCAGCCCCAGAAGCAAACCTGAAATCCCCCGATCAGGCACTGCTTGGAACCTGATTTCGTTTCGAGGATTAGGCCCGGTTGTCATCGAAGTTTTTTGAGCATATCTTGTCTAAAAACTTATACAAGGTATCAGTAGTTGTACAAGAATGATCGGTGGCCACTGACGCTTTATTTCGACGGCGAGTGCCCTCTTTGCGCCCGGGAGATCAAGATCCTAAATGCGCGAGCAGCACCGGATCGTCTCCTGTTTGTGGACATCAGCGATCCTACCTTCGAAGCAAAATCTCTTGGGTTCACGCTCGTTGAAATGCAGTCGATACTGCACGCCAGGTTGGGCGATGGAACCTGGGTCACTGGCTTAGACGCGACGCTTTGGAGCTGGCGAGCAGCGGGCCTTGGTATCTGGGCGGAGCCGTTATCATGGCGTTCGACTAGGCCACTTCTAAACCTTGGCTATCGCCTATTTTGTCGCTTGCGTCCGCATCTAGCATGGCTGCCCCATCCTGATGGCAGCGTTCGGTGTCGCGATGAGGGCTGCGTAGTGCCTGATACCAAACGCGCCACTGGCAGCAAGACGTCGCCTGCAAGAGGTAATGATGAATAAAGCTAGCAGCCTTCGCCTGATCCTAGGTGATCAGCTGTCGTTCGATCTCGCCTCACTACAGGCCGTTGATATCGAATGCGATACCGTGCTCATGGTCGAGGTGATGGAAGAAGCCAGCCATGTTCCTCATCATCCGCAAAAGATCACCCTTATCTTCAGCGCTATGCGCCACTTCGCCGAGGCGTTGCAGCAACGGGGAGTCAAGGTGCAGTACGTAAAGCTCGATGACCCAGAAAATACTGGATCGGTGCCTCGCGAGTTAGAGCGGTGGCGCGCACTTTTGCGACCGGATGAAATCCACATCACCGAGTGCGGCGACTGGCGCTTGGAGCAATCGATAAAGGACTGTGGTTTAGCGATAAAATGGCATTCGGATTCTCGCTTTCTCTGCTCCCGTGCCGAGTTCTTTACCTGGGCGAATGGCAAAAAGCAGCTGCGCATGGAGTTCTTCTATCGCGAGATGCGCCGCAAGAGCCGGCTATTACTCAATGGGGACGGTAGCCCGGTCGGAGGTGCATGGAACTTTGATGCAGAAAACAGAAAGGCTTTACCCAAGGGCGTAAGGCCTCCATCACCCGCACGTTTTACTCCTGACGCAATTACCCGAGATGTTCTTGCGTTAGTTGCCAAAAATTTCGCAAGCCACTACGGCACGCTCGACACATTCGACTACCCGGTAACCCATGCCGAAGCTCAGGCCCTCTGGGATTACTTCCTCGACTGGGGCCTGGCAGCCTTCGGCGACTACCAAGACGCGATGGCCTGTAACGAGCCGTTCCTGTTTCATGCCCGAATAAGCGCCGCGCTGAATATTGGACTGCTGGATCTTCGTCAGCTGTGCAGCGATGTTGAATCGGCGTACCTGTCGGGCAGCATTGCGCTGAACGCTGCCGAAGGTTTTATTCGACAACTGATCGGCTGGCGGGAGTATGTCCGAGGCGTCTACTGGCTGAAGATGCCTGACTATGCCGACGGCAACGCATTCGGTAATTCGCGGTCGCTCCCAGAGTTCTACTGGACGGGCGACACGCAGATGAATTGCATGCGCCAAGCCATCAACCAGAGCCTTGAGCATGCCTACGCTCACCACATTCAACGTCTCATGGTGACTGGCAATTTCGCCCTGCTGGCAGGTATCGCACCGAGTCAGATATGTGAGTGGTATCTGGCGATCTACATGGACGCTTTCGATTGGGTGGAGCTGCCCAATACACTCGGCATGGTTATGCACGCAGACGGCGGATATCTAGGCTCGAAACCCTACTGCGCGAGCGGGCAGTACATCAAGCGTATGTCTGATTATTGCCGTGGCTGCGCATACAAAGTAAGCGAAAGCACGACAGGCGATGCCTGCCCGTTCAACTCGCTCTATTGGCACTTCCTGATGCGCCACGGCGACCGCCTTCGCGGCAACCAGCGCATGGCCATGATTTATAAAAACCTCGACCACATGGATGAATCCAAACAGCAGGCGTTATGGCGACGCGGCGAGTTGTTACTCGCAAAACTGGATGAAGGTCAGTCGTTTTGAAAAAGAGTGAGCTCCCAGTCAAAACCTGCATGACGTGTGGCCTACCATTTACTTGGAGAAAGAAATGGGCGCGCTGCTGGGAGGAGGTGCTCTACTGCTCGGAGCGTTGCCGGCGCAACAAAGCAACGACGCGGTGAAAAGAAATAGAGGGCATTCGACAGACCCTTTGGTGCACCTGATAAGGCTATCTGTTATGAATGAAGAAAGATCGAGCAGCTGCATCCATCAGATGCTCAGAGCATATGCCTTGAAGAAAAGTCAGACATGGCTCCATGTCATAGCGTCCAAAATTGACTCAATCGTTTTTCAAGCCGAACCTGAAGGAGGACGCGAAAATTATCAGCATCATAGCTCGAAAGAACGCGCTCCATTTCCAGCCTCCACAGAAGCGCATGAGCGACACCGTCCACTGGCGGCGCTTCGGTCGAAGTATTTCCGACAAACTGGAAGTTGGAATCTCGACACACACAATGGATCGCCGGGCGCAAGCCGGTAAGCTTTGCATTGGAGGACTTCCAAAACGCATTGGAGCAGTTCACTCAGTTGTCGAAGACGAAGCCAGACAACCATTGCGATGCCCCCTTAAGCCCTCAATAGCCTAGCTTACGTTGCATCATTTTTATCGCTATCAGGCCCACTACCACGTTGAAATGTTGTGACCATGTAGCACGAATTCACAGTGGCCGTACATGCTCCCAGAGGACACGCTTGAGCCGCCATCCTAGTAGAATTCGTCGAGCTGATTACTGCCCACTTTGAGATGTTCTATGAGCTCTGAATTAACTGAAGAAGAAATGCGTCGTGCCCTATTCGGTACGCCTCAGCCCGAAGAGCAGATATCTGCTCCTCTAGTAAATGAGCCTGTGGAAGAAATTGTGCTCGCAAAACCCGTTGTCGCTCCAGCAGCCAAGAAGAAGCTGGCGAAAGCATTTACGCCCAGGCTGCGGGTCACGCTACGGGTTGGAAACGAGTTCGAGGGAAAAATGACCGAGTTGATTCACGAGTCTGATACGTTGAGCTCGTTGCTCGCCGAACAAGATGCTGTGAAGGCTGCCAAGAAGAAATACAAATACGTGGAAGTGCTATCCGTTAAATCGATGTAGAAAATCCAATTGTGCCCATGAGTTGAAAGGTCGCGCGTCTAGGACGTCCTCTTATTTTGAACGAGCAAGCCCCTCTCGGCCCTGCTCTCTGCCTGCATCAACTCGGCGGAGTTGTCGACGAACAGCCCGTCACTTGGGGGTAAGTCTGGCAAACCAGCATAATTTTGTTTTTGGGTTCAAAGCCATGATCAATCATGCAACGCTGCACTTCTGCAGTGCGCCCGATGCTTGCGACGTCCAGATTCGACCCAAGTGGCTTCGCATAGCCGCACGCATACATCACCGGCAGGGCTTCGCTGTCATTAGCTACCTTGAATGAAAAATGGCGTGACGCTCCCGCTCTACGCCATGAGACCTGCATACGTTCATCCCGGCCTGAATTAGGCTTGATTGGGTGAAATGCTTCGTCTTCGACAAACGGTAACGCTTCGAGCTGGGACAAGCTGAGCGGCCTCCCCTGCCTTTCTTCAACACAGGCCGGCATATTCTTCATTATGTCGCAGTATTCAAAGCCGTCTTTTCGAGTAAAACCGAGACGCTGCATGCACTGAAAGTGGATTATTTGTTCGTTTATTGGGAAATGGTTTTGTGGCCCTGCTACAGGGTCGCCACATTCTGCCATTGCGGCTTTAACGCCCTCTACAGAGGTAGAAGCGCGTTTCCATTGGGTGAAAGACGCTGGTGGCGGGCACCCGGTGAGTAAAAGTACCGATGAGATCAGGACTGGGATGGTAATGATCTGAGATTTTCTGAACACATTTTGTCCTTAATTTATGCCAGGCTACGCCAATGGCGCCCAAGTCTTTTGAGGGTATCAACTGAGATCACATCTCACCGAAGTTTTGAATCGTCTTCCACTGCTCTTCCACTACACAGCCCTCATCAAGCAGGTACCGCAAGCACTCGCTATAGAGGCACGGTTAACGGATGGTGTTTTTTTGGCAGCATCGACCATTCGAGCAACATCGCTATCCGGCGCCCCAACACCGTATCTCTCAACGATAGCGACGAACTCACTGACGTCATGGCCTCGCAGCTCCAGTTTGGGCATTCCATCCTTCGTGAATTTTGGTTGCCCGCATTGATCGCGGGCTTGAGCGATATGCATGAGTTCATGCTCAACCAGGGCACAGAAGTCGGTATCGCTGCACTGGGCGCAGTAGTCAGCAGCCAGGGTGATGATGAAGGCCGGCACGTCGCCGAACCAATCACGCATCTGCTGCTCCATCCGGGCTTTCTGCCAACCGCCTGCGCGGAACGCTACCTGTTCGGCCTGGCCCAGGATTGTCCTGCCCTGCTTCTCGAAGCTCGACGACGCCCACATGACCCGGATGTCTGCATCCAATAAGTGGGCATGGTCTTCGTTTTGAATGCTGCCGGTGTCGGCAAGGATCTCGGTTTGTAGCCATTCCCAAACCTCTGTGGCTGGAGTCAGGCGAATACCGACGTCGGATAGCTCCGACAACTCAATCAGTGATGCGGGAGGCATCGGTCTGTTCATTTATCACCTGATCTTTGAAGCGACAGCACATTTAATTCAGACCGGAAAACGGTACGAATACAGCACTCAGGAGTGAATTAGGCGTGGAGGATAGGTAGCTCATTCATTACAGGCGATACGCATGAGCTCATCAGAGATAATATCGAAGGCGCTTCTTGTCATCTTGATTGGACTTTATCTAACGGGGCGACTCACACCAAAAACAGTGCTGATATTTGTGCTAGGAGGCGTCACCCTATGGCAAATATTTAAAACCTAACCACAATGCAACCCGGCCCGGTAGGCGCTTTCGATTGCCTCCCAGTCGGGTTGCTTGGTTGTCATAAATTGTCTCAGGTGAGCCTAAAGGTGGAATTGAAATAGTGGCTCGTTGCCGGTATTGGTGAGGATCAATATTTGAAAGGAAATCAACCGATGTCTAAAACAGCTGGCGAATACGCACACGCAGCATCCAAGGCTCACCGCCTTAACGCGGAATTTGAAAGGGCAAATGCAGTTGCTGCAGCCGTGACGCTAATCGAGGCAGCCGTTGCTGGTACGAGCACTCTGGCCTCCGAACTGGAGAACCTGAGCACCTACGCCGACCAGATCCAAGAAGCGCTCAAAGTGAAGTGATCCTTCCGTGCCGCACTCACCCGCGGCACACCTAAGCTGTCAAACCCATCAACGGTCCGAGATGTGGCTACCCGCCCCACTGCTGCTTGTAGGCCGCGACGTGCTCAGGAAAGACATCACCGTATGGTGGATATTCGATTCCTAGAACGCTCAACTCTATTGCGTCTTTCCCGCAATCAAACGAGTAGTCCGCAATGCACACACCGGCAGCACGAATCGCCTCTCCGCCCACAATACGCACTGTAAAATTAAAATGTCTCTGATCACGCTGAGCAAAGGCTCTGACTTGCTCCTGGATAATGGAATATCCAGGAGCAGGAACAAATACGCCGAACGCAACCCCCATGGGCGGATCGCCGAGCTCTAAATCGGACCAACCGATATGCTGCCCATTACTGAAAGCTTCGAATCGCGGCATGGAAATTACCTATCAGAGCACTGCTGAATTTCCCGAAGGATAACGCATCAGCTTGATAGCGGGCATTCAGGACAGCGGGCGTGGTCATGATTGACATGATCTTAATCGCGCCACGATTTGGCGCGCTCGATTGCCCCCCAGTCTGGCTGCTTGGTCGTCATGGGGATTCTGTAACCATCTGGTGCGTCTGGGCATGGGCGTGACCGTGGAGCAATCCAACGACCAGGCCCTGAGGCAGCCCGGTTTCCTTGGCGTCGTCCACGGCATCAGCAATGGCCTTGTCGAGAGCGTTTACCGCTGCGTTGATGTCCAGGCTCATTGGCAGCACGTGCCGCAGGCGGGTGACGTTGGTCATGTATTAGACTCTGCAATGAAACTCTGCACCAATCGGAAACCTCACCATAACTCCGACTCATACTGGAGTGACGGTCAAGCACGTGAACTACCCCACCCTGATTGAATCCATTACAGTAATGGAGACTCGAACAACTGCAATCACGGAAGAAACGCCTTTGAAACTTCGTCTTTTAGTCCTACTTTCCAGCATCGCTCTGTGTGCTGAGGTGCAGGCTGCGCCATCTCCCGAAGCCGAAGCTGTCTTTGAACACGCAATGCTTTTAGGTGATGAAATACAGCAACGAGCTAATCAGTTGGTTGAAAAAGAACAGCAGGGTAAAATTGACAAGCTCACACTGAGCCAATCCATACAGGAGGCAACGAAAGGACTTGAGACCTACGAGGACGAGCTGCGTAAAGCTAGCGCCGGAGGACACGGTGTAGCGACTTTCATGTTGGCGAATATGCAAGAGAGTAAAGCGGCAACCTTTCTAAATGGCTATAAGGCTATGCATGTAGAGGCCTGCGCACTTTACCAAAGCGCCGCGGATCAAGGCTTGGTTGCCGGAGCGATTATGCTGTTGCGTGACTGTGACGAGGCGTTCCTGCGATTCAAGTTCGATGACCCCGAGTTTCTTCGCAAGTATAGCCAGCTAGCTAATGCTCTAGAGCGACCAGATCTGTACTCTGACCATTATCCATTGCCGGCGATACGCTCGTACTGCTTCAAAGATTCACTGAAAACGGAAGCCAACCGTCAACTACCCTTGACCACTATGAGGGACTTCTTCGAACCTGTTTCTCTGAGCCTGGAAAAGTTTCGCGCCGACGGGTATTACCTGTTGGCTCTTAAGGGCGATTTCGCGAACCCGAAAGTTCAGGCCTATTTTAAGCAGTCGCAGACGATAGCACCTGACTGCCTAGACCCTTCCAATCTCAAGTCACTTTTCAAAAATATAGAGAGAAAAAGCCACTGACTTCAGCCATCGTTCAACACGATTCGGCGCATTCGAAAACGTGGCGCGGATTATTTACCCCTGCGCTCGACACCACCTGGTGCCTTGTCGCAATGCAGGCAGTGCTCGCAATTCAGCGTACGGCACAGCCAGATCTTCACTCGCTGCCAGTAAGTGACCATGAAGATGTGGCGCGCGCCGGCCAGGGCCAGGGACACATGCAGCGTCAGGCCGGCACTGGTCGGGCCGAAGAAGATGTTCTGGCTGCGTGCCATAACGACAAAACCGCTGATGGCGATCGCCAAGTAGATCAGCTTCCCGAGGATGCCGTCCCTCACCTTCCCGCTCAGTACGCACCAGGCCGCCCACAGCGCGATAAGGCCGCAGGCGATGGAGTTGATCAGTTCAAGATTCATGGTGGATTGCCTCCCCCGAACCGCTGGCGAATGAGCGCCCAGAGGTCAGCGGATTTGATGGCTCGATTGATGGCCGCCAGAAGCGAGCCGCCGAATGCGCCCAGCAGGAAGCCGATGCCGGCGACGATCTTTGGCTCAGTCACGCCCAGGTAGGTGCTGACCATGCTCGTCAGGTAGATCGAGCAGGCCATGCCGGTGATGAGGAAGATCATCCAGGCACGCCAGTCGTTCAAGTCGTCCTTGTGCCACCAACTGGCGATCACCGCTCCAACCAGGCCCGCGATAAGCAATTCGAACCTGTCGATCTTGTCGAGCAGGCGCTGTAGGTACTCCATGCGCTCGACTCCGTGGGGCATGTTTGAAATAGGTCAGCCCCAACAACACTCCCAGCCATAGCGATGGGTGTGGCGGGGCCGAAAACGAAAAGGGCCCGATCAATGTCGAGGCCTGAAAAGGTACACTTGAGGGGGATAGAGACCGCCGCCCCTTCGAAGAACGAAATACTGGATGGATACAGAAAGAAAGATGAAAGGAAGCAAAATTCTTCCGGCAATGCTCGCAGTTGCCCTTCTAGCGACACAGGGGTGCGAACGCCATGAGGAGCGCATATTTCATATGATTCGATGCACCATGGCAGCGAGCATAGAGAAACAAGACGACTCTGTGATAGAGAAGTCTTGGGAAATAACGGGGCTCTATATGCGAGAAAACGGCATCAAAAAAAGCCAAGCAGAGCTAACTGCGATTGCCGCGAACATAAGAGATGAAATTATGGGCCCACCCGATTCTTCATGGGATGAGCGGGACTCCAGAGTAGTGAAAATCGTTAATAGCGAGTTTTGCACGGCCTATCTGAACTTACTTCAACCGAAATAAGTGCGCGTCTTTCCGCGCTGTCAGCCAAAGACCATCCCAGCGTCGACGCCCCAATGCATCGATCTCGCCAATCTGGTCTCGCGCCACTCTGGAAGTCAGGTGTGAACAGAGCGCGCGGGCGCGACCGGTTTTCAAAGTTACAGAAAAGCAGTCGCGACAGTTGGAAGAGTTTGCTAAGACGGGTCTAGATCCTTAGCTCACGGAGCTTCGACTCAAGAAAGGTCGAATGTCACCTGACCCGGGGCTGCTCGGCAAATTTTGATCATGCTGTCCACCATGTACTTTTGACTTTTGATGGTCAAATGGCCGCCGTTTCCTTTCAGGGTCTGCGCGATTTGAATCACGCTGTCGACCATGTAACCCTCCCCGATTACCAAGCTGCCACCAGCCGCAGCGACCTTCAATAACGAATCAACCATATATGCCATTTTCTGCTCCTTGATCCGGCTCCATGCCGGTCACCCGTAATACCCCAACCGAAAATGAATTGCCAACATCTGTCAAGGAAGACGGCGCCTAACCCAGCCGTAATCTCAGCTCCATCAGATAATCACCAGCGGCTCCTCGCCGCTCAAGACCACCAGGCGCATCAGCTCTCATCAGAGATGCAAGAGCTTCTTCAATTGCGAGGTCGGAAAACGTAGTTCCAGATTGCTTCAGCACTGCCAGTAGCAGTTGCTCAATTGCATCAATTTGCGCCTGATTCGACATCTATACTCCCCCCTAGCCGGCCCGATGCCGGGAAGACTTGATACCGCAACGCAAATCAAAATTCCACTACCATTCACGGATGATATCGTCTTATTAGAAAATCTCACGAACCTACAGATTGAGATTTTAGGACACGGATCTTTGCTCTTCATCAACGACTCGCGGATTTTTAGCTATGATGCTTATATGTCATCACTTTCGAAGGGCGGGCAGCGAATGCGTACTTTACTTTACTTAGCGGCAGCCCTCGCACTATTAATTTCATTTTCCAGCTGTAAATCGATTGATTCAGTTCCGAAAAGAACTCCAAAATTATTGGACCCTGGATATTCTGGGCTTCCAAATCATCAACAGCAATTTCGCAGCGCTCAACTAGCCAGAGTAAATGACTACCTGCTGACTGCCATGAGGGCATCTGACTTTGCTTACAGTGACGGCGAATTAGAGGGTTGGTCTAGAACAACCTTAAGCCGACCTAGCATCGGATCCAAAGAAACATCAACGGTCTATATTTCTAAAGTCGATGAAAAGAATAAAACCATAGATATTGCGGTTCGAGGCACTGCCAATCTTGATGATGCCTACATAGACATTCAGACATCAAAGCAGCTTGATAAGGATACAGGAACTTCGTTTCATCGAGGTTTTCAAATGATCGCCAAAATTGTATATGCGTCTATCAGGGAGAAATACGGTAAAAAAATAGATCAGGGTTATATGATAAGGCTTTACGGCCATTCTTTAGGTGGCGCGGTGGCATCAATTGTATCGATGTATCTTCATGAATCTGGAGCAACAATCGAATTTGTAGGAACTTTTGGCGCTCCGCGCTTCACCAACAATGAAGGCGCAAGAAAATACCAGATATTAAACATTGTTACGTACAGAGTTGTTAGATGCGATGACGCAATACCCTTCATGCCCCCACCAAATATAATTGGATGGTCAAACAACAACTACGAAGCTAACGGCAATGTAATTCTTTTAATGCGGACACCATACTTCGATTACTCGGAGCGCATGGATATAGAACGCGACTTCTCACACCAGTTACGCCTTGAGTTAAGCAATGCCGTATCGAGCAAAGAAATCATCCAGGGGCACCGAATGAAAAATTATGGACGGTTGTTAATAAAGCTATTAGCCTCAGAACAACGCCCAGTATTTTACACATTAGCCATGCAATCAACACTTTGCAGTGGAGACCTTGAAAGCAGACCAACACCAATGTCAATGTAAGTACTACTTTCGAGAAAAGTCTTACCGCTACCGTGCCATCTTGGCGATCGCGGGTGATTAATTCATATACTCATCACTTACCTAACTCACTATAATCCGGTTCCATGCCGGCCACTCGGATATCCGACCTCCAACTTACTAGCTCAATCAACATCTTGCATACGCCGCTCTTTATCGAGGCGATTGGCAAAGTCAAGCATTGAATGAATTCCCCTAGAAAGCGGTTGAAGCTCTTTTTCTTTCATCATTCCCTGCTATCTGATTTTAATCAGTCGATCGTGATATTTGGCAAAAGCGGATAAAGGAGCAATGGCTGCTCGCTTTCCTTGGCGAATAGCTTCTTGCATTTGATGTCGGCGATCTACCGCAGCAAACTCCATAACAAATTTTGCTCGCTCGCGTTTAGCGAGATAGTGCGCTTGAATCCAAACGGTGATCAGGGTCGTACTCGGTCCGATTGCAGCACCGACTAAGCCTGCTACAGCAGCATCCACTTTCAAACTCCCACCGACACTGTGTCGGTCACCCGTAATACCCCATATCAACGAATCACGCCAGCCGGCGAGGATCCCCTATGTCCGCACACCACCCCTCCAAGTACCTGCTGATCAGCAAGCATGGCAAGAGGATGACAAAGGGGATGTTGCGCTTGCGCTGGGACAAGGCGCGGGAGAAGGCGCAGCAAAAAGCAATCGATCAGGGGGATCCGATGCTCGCCGCGAAGATTGGCGGGTTTCAGTTTCGTGACATCCGGCCAAAGGCGGCATCGGAAATCGTCGATATTGGCGATGCAAGCCTGCTGCTGGGGCACAGCAAACAGGAAATTACCAAGCGGGTTTACAGGAGGATCGGCGCTACCGCGAAGCCGTCAAAATAGAGAAATTCTGGAACGCTTCCATAATAGTTATGGAACACCTATGAAGAGCCGCCCCTCGCTGCCAAGTGCCAGAAACACAAAAGCCCCGCAAATGCGGGGCTTTCGTTTGAATCTTGGCGGGAAACCAGGGATTCGAACCCTGGAGACGCTATTAACGTCCGCCGGTTTTCAAGACCGGTGCATTCAACCACTCTGCCAATTTCCCTTGTGCGTCACAGGATTATAGTAGCCCATCCCGTCTCAGCGGGCGCCATAATACCCGAATGAAACACACTGTCAAACTCTCGCCATCGCTTGTTACAGAGCGTCTGTTATGATCTTTGCGACTGAACGTTTCAAAACTGAAGGAGTGTCGCCATGCGCGAACAGAATTACGCAGTGAATGGTAACGCGCAGGCTGAGCAGCTTGAAGTCAGCCGCGTCTTGCGCAACACGTACGGCTTGCTCGCCCTTACCCTCGCATTCAGCGGCGTAATGGCGTTCGTGGCCCAGCAGATGCGTGTTGGCTATCCGAATATCTTTGTCGTGTTGATCGGTTTCTATGGCCTGTTCTTCCTGACCAACAAGCTGCGTGACTCGGCCTGGGGCCTGGTGTCGGCCTTTGCGTTGACCGGTTTCATGGGCTTTATCCTCGGCCCGATCCTTAACCGTTACCTGGGCATGGCCGGCGGTGCGGAAGTGGTCAGCTCGGCGTTTGCCATGACCGCCCTGGTATTTGGTGGTCTGTCGGCCTACGTGCTGATTACCCGCAAGGACATGAGCTTCCTGGGTGGCTTCATCACCGCGGGCTTCTTCGTGTTGCTGGGCGCGGTGGTCGCGGGCATGTTCTTCCAGATCAGTGGCCTGCAACTGGCAATCAGCGCAGGGTTCGTGCTGTTCTCGTCGGTGTGCATCCTGTTCCAGACCAGCGCCATCATCCACGGCGGTGAACGCAACTACATCATGGCGACCATCAGCCTGTATGTGTCGATCTACAACCTGTTTATCAGCCTGTTGCAGATCTTCGGCATCATGAGCCGCGACGACTGATTCATCCCGCAATAAAAAATGCCCCGTATCGAAAGATGCGGGGCATTTTTGTTTCCAGCGCTTGGCGTGGATGCTCAGTACTGGTTCGGCTCCATTTCCAGCTCGACGTTAAAGCGTTCGGCGATATCGCGCTGGATACGCAGCGCCAGGTTCGCTATATCGTGCCCTGTGGCGCCGCCATAGTTGACCAGCACCAACGCCTGCATTTTATGTACACCTGCGTCGCCATCCCGAAAGCCCTTCCAGCCAGCCTTATCGATCAGCCAACCGGCGGCGAGCTTCATCTGCCCGTCCGCCTGGGGGTAGGCCACCAGGTCCGGGTAAAGGCCCCGTAGCTCTTCGGCCAGCGCCTGGGAAACCAATGGGTTCTTGAAGAAACTACCCGCATTGCCCAGCTCCGCCGGATCCGGCAGTTTTTCCCGACGAATGCTGCAAATCGCCCGACTGACGTCGCTCGGGGTTGCCTCGGTGATCCCCTGCCCGGCCAGGTGCTGCTGCACCGGACCGTAGTCAAGTTTCAGGTGGCTGGCGCGGCTGAGGGCAAAACGCACCCGTAGAATCAGCCAGCGCCCGGTTTCATGCTTGAACAGGCTGTCGCGGTAGGCGAACTGGCATTCTTGCAGGCTGAAATCCCGCAGTTCGCCGGTCTGGCGATCCAGGGCCGTGAGGCCGGCAAACACATCCTTGATCTCCACGCCGTAGGCGCCGATGTTCTGCATCGGTGCCGCACCGACGGTGCCGGGGATCAGGCTGAGGTTTTCCAGGCCGCAAAAGCCGTGTTCGAGGGTCCACAGCACAAACGGGTGCCAGGCTTCGCCCGCTTCGGCCTCAACCACAACGTGCAGGCCATCATCGTGCAGCACGCGAATGCCCTGGGTTGCCATGCGCAATACCAAGGCCGGGATGTCCTGGGTCAGCAGCAAATTGCTGCCCCCGCCGATCACCAGCAGCGGTAACGCATGCACAGCAGCGCAGGCCAGCGCTTCACGGACATCGTCGTCGCTATGGGCCTCGGCGAACAATTGGGCGCGCACATCGATGCCAAAGCTGTTGAATGGCTTGAGCGACACCTGCGTAAGCACGTGCAAGGTCATAACCGCCCCTTCAATTCGATCACCAATAAGTCACAGGCTCGCTCGATCAGGTCCAGGACCCGTTCAAAGCCTTGTTCACCTTCGTAATAAGGGTCTGGCACCTCGTCCACCTCGGCGTCGTAGCGACGCAGGAACAAGTCCAGCTCCGCCTTGCCCTGCACTGGCTGCAGCGCTTTGAGGTTGCGCAGGTTGCTGTGGTCCATGGCCAGGATCAGGTCGTAACGTGCAAAGTCAGCGCGAGAGACCTGCTGGGCGCGCTGGGCCGACAGGTCATAACCGCGCAGCAGCGCTGCACGCTGACTGCGCTGGTCCGGTGGGTTGCCGACATGCCACTCACCGGTCCCCGCAGATGCCACGTCGACCTGGTCGACCAACCCGGCTTCGCGCAACTTATGGCGCAGTACGCCTTCTGCGGTGGGCGAGCGGCAGATATTGCCCAGGCAGACAAACAGGACCTCCATCAGGCCCCCAGCAGGCGACGGACGCGCTCGAGGTCTTCCTGGGTGTCAACGCCCGCAGGAGGAGCTTCCAGGGCATCGCCTACATGGATGCGCACGCCATGCCACAAGGCACGCAATTGCTCCAGGGATTCGGTATTTTCCAACCAGCACGGGCCCCAACTGACGAAGTCATGCAGGAAGCCGGCGCGGTAGGCGTAGATACCGATATGGCGGCGATACGGGACGCCCTCCGGCAACACGTCGCGACTCTGGGCGAACGCGTCCCGCGCCCATGGCAAGGTCGAACGGCTGAATGTCAGGGCCAGACCGTTGATATCGCTCACCACCTTGACCACGTTCGGGTTGAACAGCGTGTCAATGTCCTCGATCGGCTCGGCCAGGGTCGCCATGCGCGCTTCGCCATGGGCCGCCAGGTTGGCGGCCACCTGGTCAATCACGCGCGGTGGAATCAACGGCTCGTCGCCTTGCACGTTGACCACGATCGCATCGGGCGCCAGGCCAAGCTTGGTGGCCACTTCGGCCAGGCGGTCGGTTCCGGAATTATGGTCTTCGCGGGTCAGCACCGCTTCGGCCCCAAACCCTTTGCAGGCTTCGATGATCCGCGGGTCATCGGTCGCCACCACGACTCGCTCGGCGCTGCTCTTGCAGGCCTGCTCCCACACCAGTTGGATCATCGGCTTGTCGCCGATCAGTTGCAGCGGCTTGCCCGGCAAGCGCGTCGAGGCATATCGCGAGGGAATGACAACGGTAAAGGCGGTGGTCATTTATCCAGGCGCTCATCGGTAGTCAGGGTGCGAGCTTCGCTTTCCAGCATGACCGGAATGCCATCACGGATGGGATAAGCCAGGCCAGCGCCCTTGCTGATCAGCTCGGTTTTGTCGGCGCTGAGCTTGAGCGGGCCTTTGCAGATCGGGCAAGCGAGGATATCGAGCAGTTTGGTGTCCATGAGTGTTTCCTGGAAAGAAGCGTTTTAAGGCAAGAGGCGGTCGGGTAACAGGCGCATCAACTGCGTGTCGAACCAAGCGACAAACGCCGGCGACGGTACCGCATCCACCGCAAGGTACCACCAGTCTGGCCGGGCAAAGGCGCGGCACTTCACCGCGTCCTTCTCGGTCATGACCAGTGGTAATGACGGCGTGAAATTCAGGACTTCGGCGCTGTAGGGCGCGTGGTCGGCGAAAGCATGGGGTATTGGACGCCAGTGTAGCGTCTCGAGGGTGTTGAAGAAACGTTGCGGGTTGCCGATGCCAGCGACCGCATGCACCTGCTGGTCCATCGGGAAATGATCGACCGGCTGGTGCTCGCCGCTGTGCAGATTGACCAACGTGGTGGGCAGCAGACGAAAGGCAAAACCGTCTTCGCGGTCCGTAGTGGCACCATTGTAGAGCAGCGCATCAACGCTCTGCAGGCGCTCCACCGGCTCGCGCAATGGCCCGGCCGGCAGGCAACGGCGATTGCCCAAGCCGCGCGCGGCGTCAATCAGCACCAGTTCAAGATCGCGGGCCAGGCGGTAGTGCTGCAGGCCGTCGTCAGAGAGGATCAGGTCGAGGTTGTCACTGGCCAGCAAGGCCTTCACTGCGCGACTGCGATCGGGATCGATCATCAGTGCTACACCGCTGCGCTGCACGATCAGCAAGGGCTCGTCGCCGGCCACTGCGGCGCTTTGGTTGGCCTCGACGCGCCATGGCAACTGCGGCGGCTTGGCGCCATACCCACGACTGACCACCCCCACACGCAAGCCACTGCGCCGGCAATGCTCGATCAACCATAGGATCAACGGCGTCTTGCCAGTGCCTCCTACGGTGATATTACCGACCACAACCACAGGCACCGGCGATTGATAGATGTCGCCCTCGCCCGCCACGAAACGCGCACGCTTGCGCTGCACCACCCGGCGATACAGACACTCCAGCGGCCGCAACAGCGTGAGCGCCGGATGACCTTCGTACCAAGCCTTGAGCAAACGATCGGACATGGCCATCAGGGTTGGCTCGCCGCCTCTACCGTGGACATGCGCAGATGGCTGAAACCCAGCTTGCCGGCGGCATCCATCGCGGTGATCACGGCTTGATGCTGGGTCTTGCCATCGGCACTGATGGACAGGGGCATCTTGGTGTCGCCACCGGATTCCTTCTGCAAGGCCTCCATCAGGCTATTGAGGTCGTTTTTTTCCAGCAACTGGTTGTTAACCGAAAACACCCCCTCGGCGCTGATGGCGATGTCCAGTTGCTTGACCTCCTGGTCCTCGGCCGGCGACCCGCTCACTGCTTCCGGCAAGTCGACGCGCAGCTCGGTCTGTCGGGTGAAGGTGGTGGTGACGACAAAAAACAGCAGCAGGATAAACACCACGTCAATCAGCGACGCAAGGTTGATATCGACATTTTCCCGTTGCTTGCGGCGAAATTTCACGCTTTGCCCTCGACCAGGTCCACATCACGGTCGCCCTGCACCACTTCCACCAGCTTGATAGCCTCCTGTTCCATGCCAACCACCAGTTCATCGATGCGGCGCTGCAGGAAGCGATGGAAGAACACCGAGGGAATACCGACCATCAGGCCCGCGGCCGTGGTGATCAATGCCTTGGAAATACCGCCGGCCAGCACGGCAGCGTTGGTGGTCATGCCGGAGCCCGTGAAGGCGCTGAAAATATCGATCATGCCCAACACCGTGCCCAGCAGGCCGAGCAACGGCGCCATGGCCGCGATGGTACCCAGGGCGTTGATGTAGCGCTCCAGCTCATGGATGACGCGGGCAGCCGCTTCTTCAATGCACTCCTTCATGATCTCGCGACCATGCTTGGAGTTGGCCAGGCCGGCGGCGAGAATTTCACCCAGCGGTGAATGGGCGCGCAGCTCCTTGAGCTTTTGCTTGTCCAGTTGCTTGTTCTTGATCCAGCCCCAGACCTGCCCCAGCAGATGCTCCGGGGTGACGCGACTGGCGCGCAGGGTCCACAGGCGTTCGGCAACGATGCCGAGTGCGGCGATGGAACTCATGATGATCGGCAACATCATCCAGCCGCCGGATTTGACCAATTCCCACACAGTGAATGTCCCCTCGAAAAAGTGCGCCACTTTACCATATAGGTTCGGCAGCAGGGTTCGTCGGCCATGGACCCGCCTCTCACGGGCTCCGGTCTTTGGTAACGCAGGATTACGGTAACGCTTCGCGCCAGAAACGGCGTTGACTGCGCGCAACAGTCGGTGGCAGGAACGCCCCCAATTGCACACGCACAGCCCCTTGTTCAGCACTGTCATAAACCTGGGTACCCAGTGCCCGGTAGCGTTCCATCACCTGGGGGTGGGGGTGGCCGAACGCGTTGCCTCGCCCCCTGGAAATCAGCACCGCCGTGGGCGCCAGCCGCTGCACAAAGGGCCAGGACGAAGAACTGCGGCTGCCATGATGGGGCGCCTGCAACCAATCGGTCCGCACAGCCAAGGGCGAGGCAAGAAAAGCCCGCTCGGCGGCGCGATCAATATCCCCCGTGAGCAACATGCGCTCACCCTTGGCCTGGACCTGTAATACACAGGATTTCGGGTTACCACTAATAGCATCTGGCCACTGCCACAGTTCAAATGACACCCCATCCCACTCCCACTGTTCACCGCTGACACAGGGTTCAGTGCCGAGAAACGCCGGCAAGCCTCGTGTTTCGCCTCCGACTACCCGTCTGATCGGCAGCCCACGGGCAATAGCCGCCGCACCGCCGGCATGGTCGGCGTCGGCGTGGCTGAGCAGCATCATGTCCAATACCTCCACCCCGAGTTTTCTCAATGACGGCAATACCACACGCGCGCCAAGATCGACTTCCCCCGAGCGCGGACCCGCATCGTAGAGCAAGGTGTGATGACGGGTGCGCAGCACCAGCGCCTGCCCCTGACCGACATCCAGTTGCACCACCTCAACCTGCCCATGGGGCACCGGCTCCCGCGGCGGAAACACCGCCAACAACAGCATCGGCCACCCCAGCGGTCGTAACGGTACGCCCCTGGGCAACAGCAGTAACACTGCACCCGCGACGCTCACCAGCCAATAGCCCATCGGCACCTCGGCCGGTATCCATGCCGGCAGATGCCCGGCCAGCAGCGCCAAGGCGCGGAACAACCCATCCAGCGCCCCACCCGCCAGCCATAACAGCCCCTCCCCCACAAAGGGCACCGCCACCAGCACAGTGCCCAACAATGCCAAGGGCAACACCACCAGGCTGATCCATGGCACGGCAAACAGGTTAGCCAACGGCGCGCTGAGACTGATGGGCAACCCCAGCACCAGCAACAGCGGAAACAGGCCGATCGCGATCAACCACTGGGGACGGGTCCAGGCTTGCCAGGCGCTCCACCGCCCCAAACGCCCACCGAATGCCAGCACCAATACCGCGACAGCCGCGAACGACAACCAGAACCCCGGCTGCAGGCTGGCCAAAGGCTCAAGGATCAGCACGCCATTAAATGCCAGTAACAATGGCCACCAGGCGCCCAAATGGCGAAAACGCATACGCCACAGCAATACCAGCCCCACCATCACGCAGGCCCTTTGCACCGGCACTCCAAACCCCGCCAGCAGGCCGTAGCCCAGCGCGGCAGCAAATGCCAGGCCACACGCCCAAGGCAGCCACGGCCAGGCGGGGGGCCAGCAACCGTAGCGCGCCAGCAGTGTGACCAGCCCATAGATCAACCCCGCCAGCAAGCCAATATGCTGGCCGGATATCACCAGCAGGTGCACCGTACCGGTGTCCTGCAACACACGCCAATCCTCGGCGGCCAGCCCCGAGCCATCGCCCAGCACCAAGGCGGCCAGCCCGGCCTCGCGGCCTTGGGCATCCACAGCCATCAGTCGTTGGCGGACCGCGTCGCGCCAAGCGTTGCGCGCCGGCGCCAAACGCTCACCATCTTTCACCGAGCCGGTGGCACCGATGCGCTGGGCCAACAGCCAGGCCTCATGATCAAAGCCATGGAAGTTGAGCACGCCGGATGGCCGCTTGAGCGTCACGGCCAAGCGCCAGCGCTCCCCACTGCGCACCGGTGGCCCGCCATGCCAGGCCACGCGAATACGCTTGGGTAAACGCGCCTTGGGGGACCGGCCGTCGGTCAGTTCGAAACGCACGCCCGTGCTGGTCTGCTGCGGCAACCCGGTCACCCGGCCCTCCACCCAGCGCGTCTGGCCATCGAGGGCCGGTTGCAGGCGGTCATCCAGCGCCCACTGCGCGCTGATGCACGCCCAACTCAAGCCCAGCAGAAAGAACGCCAGTGGGTGGCTGCGAAACGGCAGCAGCATCAACGCCAGCACGCACATGGCCAACACCCCCGCGGCAGGCGGCAACGCGGGTAAAAAACGCAAGGCGAGCAGCCCCAGCGCGAGCGCGAACATCCCTGTCTTCATGAATCATCCCTTCCAAGTGATCCACTCAGTCTTAGCCGGACACCGAGCAACGCCTATGATGTTTTGTCACAAAGTCTGAATTTTCTGTTTATAGAATGCGGGCATACTTGCCCCTCGAACTGACCTGGACCCCTTATGCCCCGGCGCTTATTCAAACGGTACATGCCCGACCCCACCAGTATCAGGGAACACAAGTCATTACAGTTTCTTGGCACCTTGCTGCATGACCCGAACCTCTGGCACCTGAACCGACACTCGGTGGCGCGTGCCATGGCCGTGGGCTTGTTCGCGGCGTTTATCCCGATCCCCTTGCAGATGCTGTTGGCTGCGGTGCTGGCAATCGCGGTGCGCGGCAATATGCCCATTGCCATCAGCCTGGTGTGGCTGACCAACCCGATCACCATGCCGGTGGTGTTCTTTTGTACCTACATGACCGGCGCCTGGCTGATGAATGTGCCGCCGCGCAGCCTGCCCGATGACCTGACCTGGGAATGGATCAGCGGTCAGCTGAGTACGCTGTGGCAGCCGTTCCTGCTGGGTTCGGTGGTGTTGGGCCTGGTATTGGGTGCGCTGGCCTATTGCCTGACCATGATTTACTGGCGCTGGTGGGTCGCGCACCAATGGAAGAAACGCAAACAGCGCCGCGGTTAATCCGCGCGGGCAGGCAACCGCAGGTGCACGCGCAAGCCCTGCCCGGCGTTTTCCGCCCAGAGGCTGCCGCCCTGGCGTTGCACGGCATTGCGCGCGATGCTCAAGCCCAGTCCGAAGCCGCCGTCGCCGGGGCGTGAACCCTCCAGCCGGGTGAACGGCGCAAAGATCCGTTCCAGATCGCCCTCATCAATTCCCCCGCCCTGATCTTCCAGCCACAGGTGCCAGTACTCGCCATCACGGCGTCCATCAAGCCACACAATCCCGCCCACAGGGGAATGTCGTATGGCGTTGCGCAGGATATTTTCCAGCGCCTGGGCCAAGGCATTCAGGTTGCCGCGCACCCAGCAATCAGCCCCGACCACACACGGCAGGCGCGTGGCTGGCCAGTCGCTTTCAAAACAGGCGTTCTCGCTGAGCATGTCCCACAGCGCTTGCACCTGGATGTTTTCCACCGGCAGCGGCGCCCGCTCGGTATCCAGCCAGGCCAGTTGCAGGCTGTCATCCACCAGGCGCTGCATGGCATCGATCTCCCGTCCCAGCCGCTCACGCAGTTGCGTCAGGTCTCGCTCACTGTCACAGGCCACCCGCAAACGGCTTAACGGCGTGCGCAGTTCATGGGACATGTCCCGCAGCAGTTGCCGTTGCACCACCACTGTGCCTTGCAGGCGCTCGGACATCTGGTCAAAGGCGCGCCCCAATTCGCCGAGTTCATCCTGGCGACTGGTGGCATCGTGGGACAGACGGGTATTCAATTGATCGGCACGCCAGGCGTTGGCCTGCTCGCGCAGCTGGTTGAGAGGCATGATCAGCAGCCGATAAAGGCCGATGCACAGCAACAGGGTAAACAGGCCTGGGATCATGCCATTGGTCACCACCCGCCAGAACAGCTGGTATTGCCCCGGCATAAAGCGTTGGGGCAGTTCGATGACCAGCGAGCCGACGCTGGGGTCGACGGGAAACGGCACCTTCATCCAGGGCAAGCCTTTGACATGGCGGCTGACCGGCCAATCCAGGCCGCGCAAAAAAGTCAGGCGCTGGCTTTCCTTATCGTTCAGTGGCGCGCTGCTGAGCGACTGCAGGTCATTGCCGATCACGCCGACCCAAGTGCTTTCACGCGTTGCCATCAATTGCAGCCAAGCATCCACGCCGGCACGCCCCTGGGTGCTGAAGGCCAACTCGGCACCCGCCGCGTAGCCCCTGAGAATCTCGCGGGACTTGTCCGCCAGGAAGGCGTTCTGCTCCTCCATGTACCGGCCCCACGACCAACTGAGCCAGATCATCAGCAAGCAGAAAGCAATCAGCAGGCACGCCAGCTTCCAGAATATCGAATGCTTGCCCGGAAGCCGCTGCAATGGCCGTTCAAACAGCTTCATCGTGACCGCTCAGTACATAACCCTTGCCCCACACCGTGCGCACTTCGCGCTCGCTGTAGCCGATGGCCTTGAGCTTGCGACGCATCTGGCTGATGTGCATATCGAGGCTGCGGTCGTGGGGTGCATAGCCGCGCTGCAACACATGTTGATAAAGGAAGGCCTTGCTCAGGACCTCTTCCCCGTTGCGGTGCAGGGTTTCCAGCAGACGGTATTCACTGCGGGTCAGTCCGGCCCACTGCGCCTGATAGACGACATCGCACAGCTCATCATCAAAGCGCAGGGTGCGTGCGTCGTCGCGCATCGCTTGCTGCGTCGGCAACGGCCGACGGTCCAAGGCCACGCGGCGCAGGATGGCTTCGATGCGCACCCGCAGTTCAATCATGCTGAACGGCTTGGGCAGGTAATCGTCCGCGCCCAGGCGAAAGCCGTTGATGCGGTCAGCCTCGGCGCCCAAGGCAGACATCAGGATGACCGGCGTCGCGTGATGCTGGCGCAAGTGCGTGAGAATCGACAAGCCATCCAGCCCCGGCAGCAAAATATCCATCAACACCACGTCGAACACTTGGCTACGCGCCAGTTGCAAGCCTTGCTGGCCGTTCTGGCACCAAGTGACCTGAAACCCGCAGCGCCCCAAATGCTCGTGGACGTAGGCACCGAGCACAGGGTCATCTTCGATGGTCAGGATATTGGGTAGGCTAACTGCCGCGGGATTCATTAGCGTCTGCAAGTCATTCTCAAATACTAATTATTCAAGATTACCCCGCCCCAGGCAATCGCCGAGCGGCGCGAAATGGCCTGAAGACTGCGATGTATCATTAATTTGCAAGATTCCAGGCCGCGCAAATGGCTACACTGCGCACGTGGCGCGGGCCGGATGCCCGCGCGGGACAATTGATTTCAGTGTGGAAGCAGGAGAGTGGCGTGCTTAGAAGAATGGGGATAAAAGGCCGCGTACTGTTGCTGACCTTGTTACCGACCAGCCTGATGGCCTTGTTGCTGGGGGGCTATTTCACCTGGATGCAACTTTCTGAGCTGCAAACCCAATTACTGCAACGCGGCGAAATGATCGCCGAACAGTTGGCACCGCTGGTCGCGCCGGCCCTGAGCAACAAGAACACCGACCTGCTGGAACGCATCGCCACCCAATCCCTGGAACAGCCCGACGTACGCGCCGTGTCCTTCCTAGCGCCGGATCGCGTGTCCCTGGCCCACGCCGGCCCGACCATGCTCAACCAGCCGCCGACCGGCAACAGTTCCCACCTGTTGCAGCGCACCGGCAACGACGCCACCCGCTATCTGCTGCCGGTGTTTGGCCGTCATCGCAACCTGGCGGGCGACCTGATCCCCGATGAATCCGACCGCCTGCTGGGCTGGGTCGAGGTGGAACTGTCCCACAACGGCATGTTGCTGCGTGGCTATCGCAGCCTGTTCGCCAGCCTGCTGTTGATCGCTATCGGCTTGATCTGCACTGCCGCCCTGGCGCTGCGTATCAGTCGTACCATCAACTCGCCGATTGGCCAGATCAAGCAAGCCGTCGCCCAGCTCAAGGACGGCAACCTGGAAACGCGCCTGCCGCCGCTGGGCAGCCAGGAGCTGGACCAGCTCGCCTCAGGCATCAACCGCATGGCCGAGACCCTGCAGAACGCCCAGGAAGAATTGCAGCACAGCATCGACCAGGCGACCGAAGACGTGCGCCAAAACCTGGAAACCATCGAGATCCAGAACATCGAGCTGGACCTGGCACGCAAGGAAGCCCTGGAGGCCAGCCGTATCAAGTCGGAGTTCCTGGCCAATATGAGCCATGAAATCCGTACCCCGCTCAACGGCATCCTCGGTTTCACCCACCTGCTGCAAAAAAGCGAACTGACCCCACGCCAGTTGGACTACCTGGGCACCATCGAAAAATCTGCCGACAACCTGTTGGGCATCATCAACGAAATCCTCGACTTCTCGAAAATCGAGGCCGGCAAGCTGGTCCTCGACAGCGTGCCCTTCAACCTGCGCGACCTGCTGCAAGACACCCTGACCATCCTCGCCCCTGCCGCCCATGCCAAGCAGTTGGAATTGGTGAGCCTGGTGTACCGCGACACCCCGCTGGCGCTGGTCGGCGACCCGCTGCGCCTCAAGCAGATCCTGACCAACCTGATCAGCAATGCGATCAAGTTCACCCGTGAAGGCACCATCGTTGCCCGCGCGATGATCGAGGACGAACAGGAAGACAGCGTACAACTGCGCATCAGCGTGCAGGACACCGGTATTGGCTTGTCCAACCAGGATGTGCGCGCACTTTTCCAGGCGTTCAGCCAGGCGGACAACTCACTGTCGCGCCAGCCCGGCGGCACCGGCCTGGGCCTGGTGATCTCCAAGCGCCTGATCGAGCAGATGGGTGGTGAAATCGGCGTCGACAGCACACCGGGCGAAGGCTCGGAGTTCTGGATCAGCCTGAATCTGCCCAAGACCCGCGATGACGTCGAAGACCTGCCCTGTGCGCCGTTGCTCGGCCATCGCGTGGCGGTCCTGGAAAACCACGAACTGGCGCGCCAGGCCCTGCAACATCAATTGGAAGACTGCGGCCTGGAAGTCACCCCGTTCAATACCCTGGAAAGCTTGACCAACGGCATCACCAGCGCCCACCAGACCGAACAGGCGATCCACCTCGCCGTGCTCGGCGTCACCGCCAATGACATTCCGCCCGAGCGTCTCAACCAGCACCTGTGGGACCTCGAACACCTGGGCTGCAAAGTCCTGGTGCTGTGCCCGACCACCGAGCAAATGCTATTCAACCAGTCGGTGCCCAACCCTAACAGCCAGTTGCAGGCCAAGCCGGCCTGTACGCGCAAGCTGCGCCGCGCGCTGGCCGACCTGATCAGCCCGCGCCCATCGCGTAGCGAGCCGGGCGAGCCGTTGTCCAGCCGCGCACCTCGTGTGTTATGCGTGGACGACAATCCGGCCAACCTGTTGCTGGTGCAAACCCTGCTGGAAGACATGGGTGCCAAGGTCCAGGCGGTAGAAAGCGGTTACGCGGCCATCGAGGCGGTCAAGCAGGAAACCTTCGACCTGGTATTGATGGACGTCCAAATGCCGGGCATGGATGGTCGCCAGAGCACCGAGGCGATTCGCCAATGGGAAAGCGAGCGCAATGGCACGCCCCTGCCGGTGGTGGCCCTCACGGCCCACGCCATGGCCAATGAAAAACGCGCCCTGCTGCAAAGCGGCATGGACGACTACCTGACCAAGCCCATCAGCGAGCGGCAACTGGCCCAGGTGGTGTTGAAGTGGACCGGCCTGGCCCTGCGCAACCAGGGGCCGGAGCGCTCGTCCGACAATCTGGGGCCCGGCGTGCAACTGCTGGTGCTCGATCACGAGGAAGGCTTGCGCCTGGCCGCCGGCAAGACTGACTTGGCGGCGGACATGCTCGCGATGCTGCTGGCATCCCTGGAAGCCGACCGCCTGGCCATCACCGTTGCCCGCGAGGCCAACGACAACCATGCCTTGATCGAGCGCGTCCACCGCCTGCATGGCGCCACGCGCTACTGCGGCGTGCCGCAACTGCGTGCTGCCTGCCAACGTGCCGAAACCCTGCTCAAGCAGGACGATGCCAAGGCCGTGGCCGCGCTGGACGAACTGGACATGGCCATTGCACGACTGGCCAGTGAAGCGCGGGTCAGTGTCTGATCCACCTTAATGCAGGGAGCTATTCAATGCGCATCATCCTTTTCAGCAGCCAGGCCTACGACCGCGACAGTTTTCTCGGTGAACCCTTGCCCGCCGGCCTGGAACTGCAATTCCAGCCGGCCCGCCTCAACCTCGACACCGTCGCCCTGGCCGAACACCACGAAGTGGTCTGCGCCTTTATCAACGACGATCTCAGCGCCCCGGTGCTGGAACACTTGGCCCGCGGCGGCACGCGCCTGATCGCCCTGCGTTCGGCCGGCTATAACCATGTCGACCTGGCCGCCGCCAAACGCCTGGGGCTGACCATCGTGCGCGTCCCCGCCTACTCGCCTCACGCCGTGGCCGAACACGCCGTGGCATTGATCCTTGCCCTCAACCGCCGCCTGCACCGCGCTTACAACCGCACCCGCGACGGCGATTTCAGCCTGCACGGCCTGACGGGCTTCGATCTGGTGGGCAAGACGGTGGGCGTGGTCGGCACCGGGCAGATCGGCGCGACGTTCGCCAAAATCATGGCCGGTTTCGGCTGCACACTGCTGGCCTACGACCCCTTCCCTAACCCCCACGTCCTGGCTCTTGGCGCTCGCTATGTGAGCCTGCCCGAGCTGCTGGCCCAGGCGCAGATCATCAGCCTGCATTGCCCGCTGACAGCCGACAGCAAACACCTGATCAACGCCCGTTCCCTGGCGCAGATGCAACCCGGTGCGATGCTGATCAATACCGGACGAGGCGGCCTGGTGGACACCTCGGCGCTGATCGAAGCGCTCAAGGAGGGCCAACTCGGCTATCTGGGGCTGGACGTGTACGAGGAAGAGGCCCAACTGTTTTTTGAGGACCGCTCGGACCTGCCCTTGCAGGACGACGTCCTCGCCCGCCTGCTGACCTTCCCCAATGTAATCATCACCGCGCACCAGGCCTTCCTCACCCGTGAAGCGCTGGCGGCGATCGCTGGCACCACCCTGGCCAATATCGCGGCATGGGCCGACGGCCGGGCACAAAACCTGGTCGAGGGATGATCAGCGGTCACATACCCGGCTCATGATCGAGCGGCACCCGTGATAGGATGCCGCGCCTATTTGGAGGATCCATGGCCGAACACGATTTCCGCTTCAGCTTGCTGAGCCCGCAACACACCCTGATCGAATGCCGCGCCTTGGTGCCGGGCCGTTACCAGGTCACCGGCAACGGGGGCTCGATCAAGCATGGCGACGTACTGATCGTCACCCTGCGCGGCAGTAAAACCCTGTCGATGCGCCTCACCGTCGAAGGTGATGCGCGCTACTCCATCCGCCCGGCGGGCCAATGGGTTGCCATGGCCCAGGGGCCGAAATTCGGCGAGCTGGAGATTCACACCTGGAAGGTCAACTGCGACAGCTGCGACGCTGTGCTGGAGTTTGAATTCGCGGTGGAAACCAAGCTGACCAAGGAGCCGCTGCAGCCGGCCGCCAACGCGCGCATTGCCGAGTTAGGCTGGACCCACGAAGGCGACAAACACCGCTGCCCGAAATGCCAGCAGGCTGCGCAATGAAAGGCCCGCTTCTGCTCGCCGTCCTCGGTACGGCATTGACAGGCTGCGCCGGCGACACGGCCAAGCTCAAGCAGGATCACAGCTACGTGGTGGAATGGATTGGCGAGCGGCCGCTGATGGATTACGCCCACCTCACCGTCACCCTGGGATCTGACGGCCGTGCCTATGGCAACGGCGGCTGCAACCATTGGTTCGCGCCGTACACCGTCAAGGGCGACAAGCTCAGCTTCGGCAAGCTCGGCAGCACCCGCAAACTCTGCGCCGAGGCATTGATGGAGCAGGAACACCGCTTCTTCCAGGCCCTGCAAGGCGTCGAGCGCTGGGATACCTCGCCGATCGAACAGACCCGCTTCTGGCCGGCCGAAGGCAAGCCCATTCGCCTGTGGCTCGAAGAGGGTTGAACCCCCAATCTATGGATTGATGGGATCCAAATGTGGGAGGGGGCAAGCCCGAACGCTAGTCAGTTAAGGCTTTTTGTAGGAGCGAGCTTGCTCGCGAAAAACTCACAAACGCCGCGTTCATTCAGGAAACACGCGTTATCGTTGACGTTTTTCGCGAGCAAGCTCGCTCCTACAGAAGGCGATGTAGGCTTAACTGACTGGCGTTCGGGCTTGCCCCCTTCCACATTTTGAAGTGTTGCTTTAACCGCGCAGGGCCTTAAGTTTGGCGAGCACCCCTTCCGCCGTCTGCTCGCCCATCAACTGCTCACGCACCTTGCCCTTGTCATCGATGATGTACGTCACCGGCAACGCCTCGCTGCGCGGAATATCGAAGATCCCATCCGGGTTCTGCGCCAGCACCGTGAACTTGATGCCCAGCTTGTCACTGGCTTCCTTCAGTTCCGCACCCTGCACATTGTCGAAATTGACCCCGAACACGCCGACGTTCTGCCCTTTCAATTGTTCTGACAAGGCGTTGAGCTCCGGAATTTCAGTACGGCAAGGGCCACACCATTCCGCCCAGTAATTGACCACCAACCATTGCTTGTCCAGGCGCTCGGCCGCAACCTTCTGGCCGTACTGGTCAACGCCATAGTCATTGCCGCAGCCGCTGAGCAGCAGGGTTGTGATGATCGCCAATGCACCGATCAGTCGCCTTGTCATGGGGTAATCCTTCGCAAAAATGAACGTTCACTGCGACCTATCGCCTCTTACGGTTTAAGGACGGGCCGCAGCGCAGGTAGAATACCCGCCACCTTACGCAAGATGCGACCCGCACATGACCGATCTGACGCTTTATCACAACCCGCGCTGCTCGAAATCCCGCGGTGCGCTCGAACTGCTCGAAGCGCGCGGCCTTGCCCCCACCGTCGTGCGCTACCTCGAAACCCCGCTGGACGCCACACAATTGAAGGCCCTGCTGGCCAAGCTGGGCGTCAGCGCACGTCAATTGCTGCGCACCGGCGAAGATGAATACAAGGCCCTGAACCTGGCGGATGCCAGCCTGACTGAAGCCCAGTTGATCGCCGCCATTGCCGCGCATCCAAAGTTGATGGAGCGCCCGATCCTGGAAACCGCCGACAAGGCCATCATCGGCCGCCCGCCAGAGAACGTGCTGGAGATCCTGCCGTGACGGCGCCGTATGTGCTGGTGTTGTATTACAGCCGCAATGGCTCGGTCAGCGAAATGGCCCGGCATATTGCCCGAGGCATCGAGTTGGGCGGACTGGAAGCGCGCTTGCGCACCGTGCCAGCCATCTCCACCGAATGCGAAGCCGTGGCGCCGAGCATTCCCGATGAAGGCGCACTCTATGCGAGCCTGGATGACCTCAAGCACTGCTCGGGCCTGGCGCTGGGCAGCCCGACACGCTTCGGCAACATGGCCGCACCGTTGAAATACTTTATCGACAGCACCAGCAACCTGTGGCTCACCGGCGCCCTGGTCGGCAAGCCGGCGGGTGTATTCACCTCCACCGCCAGCCTGCACGGTGGCCAGGAGACCACGCTGATGTCGATGCTGCTACCGCTGCTGCACCACGGCATGCTGATCACCGGCCTGCCTTACAGCGAACAGGCACTGCTCGACACCCAGGGCGGCGGTACGCCTTATGGCGCCAGCCACCACGCCGGGCCCGACGGCAAGCGCCTGCTCGACCCCCATGAAATTGCGCTGTGCAAGGCCCTTGGCCTGCGCCTGGCAAAAACCGCGGCACTGTTGGAGAACGGCCGTGGCCAGGAAGCCTAAGGTCCTGCCCCCACAGGCGTGGCTCGAACCGCGGGTCAAGGTCGCGCGCGCCCTGAGCCTGTTGGCGTTTTTCGGGTTGGTGGGGTTGCTGTGCATTTACTACCTGTTCGTGGCCGACCTGCATGGCGCACGCCCATGGGTGATCCTGCTGATCGAACTGGTGCCGCTGCTGGTACTGGCGCCGGGAATGCTCATCGGCAGCGCTCGCGGGCATTCGTGGATGTGCTTCGTGGTGAATTTGTATTTCATCAAGGGCGCGCTGGCGGCGTATGACCCGAACCGCCAGTGGTTCGGCGTTCTGGAAATGCTGGCGAGCCTGGCGCTGTTTTGTACGGCGCTGCTGTATGTGCGTTGGCGGCACCAACTGAATCGCCGGCTGGCCGAGTAACGCGGGGCAAGCGGGCTTGTGGTGGCGAGCGGGCTTGCCCTAATGCCGTTCAGTTAAGGCTTTTTTGTAGGAGCGAGCTTGCTCGCGAAAAACTCACAGGCGCCGCGTTGATTCAGGAAACACGCGTTATCGTTGACGTTTTTCGCGAGCAAGCTCGCTCCTACAGAAGGCGATGTACGCTTAACTGAACGGCATTAGGGCTTGCCCCGCGTTGGGCTGCGAAGCAGCCCTGACCCAGGCGCCGCATTCTTTCAGGCAGAACCAATTAGCCGGTCTTAGGGCCGCTTCGCAGCCCAACGCGGGGCAAGCCCGCTCGCCACCACAAGCCCGCTCGCCACAACAAGCGGACTCGCCACATTAAAAAACCGGCTCAATGGTTGACGGTGTACGCCAACATCATCGACAACTGGCACATTGGCCGCCCACTCTCGGCATGCCACTGGTTGAACGCGCCCTGCACCGTCGCCAAGTCGCGCAGGCTGGTCGGCGCCTTGTCGACAATCTTCTGCGCATTCAATGCGGCGACCACGTCATCACTCGGCACAAACGTGTCCTTGCCCACCATGCGCAGGAAGCGCGGTGCCGACAGCCCACCCAACTGATGGCCGTGCTTGCTCAGGTACTTCCACAAGCCGACGATATCGGTCACCGGCCAATCGGCGATAAACGCACCGAAGCTGCCTTTCTCCTGCTCGATATCCAGGATCATCTGCGCATTGCGCGGCACACTCTTGAGCTTGCCCAGGTGGCGGATGATACGGGTGTCCTGCATCAGGCGCTCGAGGTGCTCAGCGCCCATCAGCACGACTTTTTCCGGGTCAAAACCGAAGAATACCTGCTCGAACGCCGGCCATTTGGCGTCCACCACACTGTGCTTGAGCCCGGCACGGAATACACGAAGCGCCAGGGTCGACAGGTAGCGATCATCACTGATCCTGCGCAATTGCGCCGGGGTCTTGGGCACTGGCAGGTGCGCCTCCAACTCGGCCGCCGAACCGAAGCGGTTCAGACAGTATTCGTGCAGCCACTTGTAATCGCGCATGCCCTCTCCTGGAAATTGAAATGAAAACGGCGCCCGTGAGCGCCGTCGTTCAGAGCCTTGAAAAGCGTCAGAGGTTCACTACGTTGACGAAGCGCGAAGCGGCGGTCTCGTCGATACGCAGGCTGGTGAAGTCAAACAGGTTGCGATCGGCCAACTGTGACGGGATCACGTTCTGCAGGCTGCGGAAGATACTCTCGGTGCGGCCCGGCGTCTTGCGCTCCCACTCCTGAAGCATCTCCTTGACCACCTGGCGCTGGAGGTTTTCCTGGGAGCCGCACAAGTTGCACGGGATGATCGGGAATTGCTTGAAATCCGAATAGGCCTGGATGTCCTTCTCGTTGCAATAGGCCAGCGGGCGGATCACCACGTTGCGCCCATCATCGGCGCGCAGCTTGGGCGGCATGGCCTTGAGGGAGCCGTTGAAGAACATATTGAGGAAGAAGGTTTCGACGATGTCATCGCGGTGATGACCCAGGGCCATCTTGGTCGCGCCGATTTCGTCGGCAAAGGTATAAAGCGTGCCACGGCGCAGGCGCGAGCACAGCGAGCAGGTGGTCTTGCCTTCGGGGATGAGTTCCTTGACTACCGAGTAAGTGTCTTTCTCGACGATGTGGTAATCGATGCCCAGCTCTTTCAAGTACGCCGGCAGTACGTGCTCGGGGAAGCCCGGTTGCTTCTGGTCCATATTGACGGCGACGATCTCGAACTTGATCGGCGCGACCTTTTGCAGGTGCAGCAGCACGTCGAGCATGGTGTAGCTGTCTTTGCCGCCGGAGAGGCAGACCATGACCTTGTCGCCGTCCTCGATCATGTTGAAATCGGCGACCGCTTCACCGGCCAGGCGACGCAGGCGTTTTTGCAGTTTGTTCTGGTTGACCGTAAGAGTGCCCATGGCGCTTGGATCCGCTGGAGGTATGTGACGAAAAGCCGGGTATTTTACCGATAAGGTTGGCCAAGTTCCAATGTAGGAGGGAGCAAGCCCTCTCCCACACTTGGCTGCATGGCCGACTACAGACCGCGCCGCGATTAACCCCACTGTTTACAGCGCAATTTGCTCTAAAGCCCTACGGTTTTTCCGGTCATCACTTCCTATACTGCGACTTGAGGTCGCACACATATCCAGACCTTTCAGGCCATCTGGCCCGTGGGCGCTCCAATGGGGGGCGATGGTAATAACGACAGGAGTGACTGGCATGATCCATCACGTCGTGGGGCTTTTTACCCATCCCGACCAGGAATGGCGGGAAATTCGTGGCGATAAAGAAGAAAGCATCGGCCACATGTACCTCACTCATACCTTGATTCTCGCGGCGATCCCCGCCGTGTCTGCCTTTATCGGTACTACCCAGGTGGGCTGGGTCATCGGCAACCGCTCCCCGGTCATGCTGACCCAGGAAAGCGCGCTGTGGATGACCATCATGTCGTACCTGGCCATGCTCGGCGGCGTAGCGGTCATGGGCGCCTTCATTCACTGGATGGCGCGCACCTACGACGCCAGCCCCAGCATGGCGCGTTGTGTCGCCTTTGCCACCTACACGGCGACACCGCTGTTTATCGGCGGGCTCGCGGCGCTCTATCCGCATATGTGGCTCGGCATGGTGGTCGGAACGGCAGCCATTTGCTACACGGTGTACCTGCTGTACGTAGGGCTGCCGACTTTTATGAACATCGACCCCGATGAAGGCTTCCTGTTTTCCAGCTCGGTACTGGCCGTGGGCCTGGTGGTGCTGGTCGCGATCATGGCGTTTACCGTGATTGTCTGGGGCCTGGGCGTGGGCCCGATCTACACCAACTGAGTATTCACACCGCAGGCAAGGCCACCGCAAGGTGGCTTTGTGCGTCATGCATGACCATTCGGCGCCTGACAGATTCGGAAACACCCAGCTTTGCGGCATACTGGGCACCTCTGGAGATATGTACAGCATGCCCGAGCAACTCAATACCCGCGTCGAAGATTGTTTCCTGCTAGCCGAATCCTTTTTCAAACGAAGCTTCAAACGCCCCCAGGTCAGCCTCAAGCTGCGGGGCCAGAAAGCCGGTGTCGCGCATTTGCATGAGAACCTGCTGCGCTTCAACCCACAGTTGTACCGAGAAAACAGCCAACACTTCCTGAAGCAAACCGTGGCGCATGAAGTCGCGCACCTGATCGCCCACCAATTGTTTGGTGAACGCATCCAGCCCCATGGCGAGGAATGGCAGTTGATCATGCGCGGCGTCTATGAACTACCGCCGGACCGCTGCCACACCTATGCAATCAAGCGCCGCCAGGTGACCCGTTACATCTATCGTTGCCCGTGTGCCGACAGCGACTTCCCATTTTCGCCGCAGCGCCATGGGCTGGTGCGGCAGGGGCGGCGTTACCTGTGCCGGCGCTGCCGACAGACCTTGGTGTTTACCGGGGAAACCCGCGTCGAGTGAAGGTTGCGGTGCCTGCCAGGGCCTCATCGCGGGCAAAACCGACGCCCACAGTTGATCGACATGACAGCGCGGTCAAATGTGGGAGGGGGCTTGCCCACCGATAGCGCCGGTGAAGTCACCCCACAACCTTGCTCCGCCGCAAATCGGCTATGCGCTGGGCACTGAAACCCAGCTCCGCCAACACTTCATCACTGTGCGCGCCCACGGCGGCGCCAATGTGCCGGGGCGCGGGCAACCCTTCCGAAAACCTCAACGGGCAGGCAATCTGGGCCTGGCTCGAGCCATCCCCCCTGGGCACCTGGCTGACCAGCGCCCGCGCCTTTAACTGCGGATGGGCCACGGCTTCGCTGAGCGTCAGCACCGGTTCAACGCAGGCATCCACCCCGGCAAACAGCTCGCACAACTCCTCGAAACTGCGCTTCTCGAACTCCACCTGCAAGGCCTGCTTAAGCGCCGGCTGCTGCTCTGGCTTCAAACCCTGCGCAGCCAACTCCGGGCGCCCCAACGCTTCACACAACCGCTGCATAAAAGCCGGCTCCAGGCTGCCCACTGACATCCAGCGCCCATCCCGCGACCGGTAGTAATCGTAGAAACTACCGCCATTAAGCACATGGCTTTCCCATTCCGGCTCCACCCCGCAGGCCAGGTAGCCAGCGCCTGCCATGGCATTCAGGCTGAACGAACAATCGGTCATGCTCACGTCCAGATACTGGCCCACGCCGCTTTGCTGTCGAGCGATCACAGCAGCGAGCAGGCCCACCACCGCATGCAACGACCCGCCGCCGACATCCGCCAACTGTATGCCCAACGGCAATGGCCCGCTGTCCCGACGCCCGGTGTAACTGGCCACGCCGGCCAGTGCCAGGTAATTGATATCGTGCCCGGCGCGGTCCTTATAGGGGCCGGTCTGGCCGTAGCCGGTAATCGACACATAAATCAGCCGCGGATTGATCGCCTTCAATGCGTCATAACCCAAGCCCAGGCGTTCCATCACCCCGGGACGAAATTGCTCAAGCACAATGTCGTAGCCCTTGACCAGCTCGCGCACAATCTCCAGCGCCTCTGCCTGCTTGAGGTCCAAGGCAAGGCTGCGCTTATTGCGGTTGAGGTAGGCATGGCTTGCCGACGTCCCCTGGTCATGGGGCGGCAATACCCGTAACAGGTCCATGCGCGTGGGCGACTCGATGCGCAGTACGTCGGCGCCCATGTCGGCGAGCATCAACGAGGCAAACGGGCCGGGTAGCAAGGTGGAAAAATCCAGGACTTTGAGGGACGCCAAGGGACCTGACATGGAGACTCCTGCTGGGTTTCGAATGCCCACAGACTAGGCAGCCTTGCGCCGACCGGCAATCGTCAGAACGATCAGCGACAGTGACCGTTTTGATCATGGCGGGCTTTTTCGCGTCGGCGGCTTTATCATTGGCCCACGTTTGCTTGCAGAGTGTTCCATGAAGTTCGCGATTGCACTGTTTTCCGCCGCCCACGCGCCCTCCTCGCGCCGCGCCTTGTTGTTCGCCAAGGCCGCATTGGCCGGTGGGCATGAGATTGTGCGCCTGTTTTTTTACCAGGATGGCGTGTACAGCGCTTCCAATGCCATCGTCACGCCCCAGGACGAGCAGGATATTGCCCGCCAATGGCGTGAGCTGGTCAGCGCGCACCAGCTCGACGGCGTCGTCTGCATCGCCGCGGCGTTGCGCCGTGGCGTGCTCAATCACGAAGAAGCCACGCGCTATCAACGCAGCGCGGTCAACCTGGAAGCGCCATGGGCATTGTCCGGCCTGGGCCAATTGCATGACGCCGCCCAGGCGGCCGACCGCCTGATCTGTTTTGGAGGACCGTGACATGGCCAAATCCTTGCTGGTGATCAGCCGCCAGGCGCCTTGGTCCGGGCCGAGTGCGCGGGAGGCCCTGGACATCGTGCTGGCCGGCGGCGCGTTCGACCTGCCCATCGGCCTGCTATTGCTCGATGACGGCGTGTTCCAACTGGCCCCGCACCAGGACGCCAAGGCCGTGCAGCAAAAAGACCTCAGCGCCAACCTGCAGGCGCTGGGACTGTTTGGCATCGACGACGTGTTCGCCTGCAGCCACAGCCTCGCCGCCCGCGGGCTTGTGCACTCGACCCTTGCCCAGCCGCTGGACAGCGCAGCCATCACCCAGCTGATTGACCGTTACGACCAGGTGATCACCCTCTGATGTCGACTTTACATGTGATATCCCACTCCCCGTTTACCGATAGCCGCCTCGAGAGCTGCCTGCGTATCTGCGGCAGCGAGGACGCCATCCTGCTCTGCGGCGATGGCGCCTACGGGCTGCACGCCCCTGCCCTGCTGACCAGGGGGGTGAAGGTCTTTGTGCTGGCCGAGGACATGCTGGCGCGTAATCTACCGCTGCCAGACTGGGCCGATAGCGTGGACTACCCGGGTTTCGTGCAGTTGTCGATTGACTACGACAAGGTCAACAGCTGGTTATGAACACCCTGACCGTAGGCGCTCGTACCCTTGAACTGGACAAGGACGGTTACCTCGTCGACCTGAATGCATGGTCCGTCGACGTGGCCAACGCCCTGGCCGCCGCCGAGCCTCTGGAGTTGACCGCGGACCACTGGGAAATCCTCGAGTTACTGCGCCAGTTCTATGCCGAATTCCAGCTGTCCCCCGCCACGCGCCCCCTGATCAAGTACACCGCCTTGAAGCTGGGCCCGGAAAAGGGCAACAGCCTGCACCTCAACAAACTGTTCAACGGCACTCCCGCCAAACTCGCCGCCAAGCTGGCGGGCCTGCCAAGGCCGACGAATTGCTTATGACCGACTTTGCCCCGCTGACCCTCGAAACCCCTGCCGAGCACCCCTTTGCGCAATTCGTACGCATCCTGGGCAAAGGCAAACGCGGCGCGCGCAACCTGACCCGCGAAGAAGCGCGCGAAGCCATGGGCATGCTGCTCGATGAAAAGGTCGAGGACACCCAGCTCGGCGCCTTCCTGATGCTGTTGCGGCATAAGGAAGAAAGCCCTGAAGAGCTCGCTGGCTTCACCGAAGCCGTGCGCGAACGCCTGCACGCACCGGCACTGAACGTAGATGTCGACTGGCCAACCTATGCCGGCAAGAAACGCCACCTGCCCTGGTTCCTGCTGGCGGCCAAATGCCTGGCGCAACATGGCGTGCGCATCCTGATGCACGGCGGCGGCGCACACACCGCCGGCCGGTTGTACACCGAGCAATTGCTGGAAGGCTTGCAGATCCCGCTGTGCCGCAACTGGCAGCAGGTGGAGGCGGCCTATGAACACGGCAACCTGGCGTTTATCCCGCTCGGCGATTGGGCACCGCAACTGCAACGCATGATCGACTTGCGCAATACCCTGGGCCTGCGTTCACCGATCCACTCCCTGGCGCGCCTGCTCAACCCACTGAATGCCCGGTGCGGCCTGCAAAGCATTTTCCACCCGGGCTACCAGGGTGTTCATCGCGATGCCAGCGGCCTGCTTGGCGACAATGTGATTGTGGTCAAGGGCGACGGTGGCGAGATCGAGATCAACCCCGACACGCTCAGCCACCTGTACGGCACCACGGGCGGGGCCAGTTGGGACGAAGAATGGCCCGCCCTCTCCGCCCAGCGCCATGTCAAGCCGGCCACGCTTGAGCCGGAGCACTTGAAGGCACTGTGGCGCGGCGACGTCGAGGACAGCTACCCGCAACTGGCCCTGATCGCCACCATGGCGTTGGCGCTGCGCGGCCTCGGCCACCCACGGGAACAGGCGTTCGAATTGGCCCAGCAATACTGGGACGCGCGGGACAAATCGATTTAATCGATCATTAACTTCCGGTCTTTGCGCTTTTAGTTCGAACTCATCCCTCTAGACTGGGCTCCAACGTTTATTAGCCAAGGAGCCCATCATGGGTTTGCTGATCAAAGGACACTGGCATGACCAGTGGTACGAAAGTAGCGCCGATGGCGCCTTCCAACGGGAACAGGCGCAACGCCGCAGCTGGGTGACCGCCGATGGCCAGCCCGGGCCAAGTGGTGAGGGTGGCTTCAAGGCCGAGGCCGGTCGCTATCACCTGTATGTTTCCCTGGCCTGCCCCTGGGCGCACCGTACCCTGATCCTGCGCAAGCTCAAGGGCCTGGAAAGCCTGATCGACGTCTCCGTGGTCAGCTGGCTGATGCTGGAAAACGGCTGGACCTTCGACAAGGCCCTCGGCTCCAGTGGCGATACGCTGGATGGCTTCGACTTCATGCACCAACGCTATACCGCCGACACCGCCGACTACACCGGGCGCGTTACCGTGCCGGTGCTGTGGGATAAGCAGTTGAATCGCATCGTCAGCAACGAATCGGCAGAGATCATTCGCATGTTTAACAGTGCGTTCAATGCACTGACCGGCAATACCCTGGACTTCTACCCCGAGACGCTGCGCCCAAGCATCGACACGCTGAACGAGCGCATCTACCCCGCCGTCAACAACGGTGTGTATCGCGCAGGCTTCGCCACTTCGCAGCCAGCGTACGAAAGCGCGTTTGATGATGTGTTTGCCGAACTGGACTACCTGGAACAGCACCTGGGCGACCATCGCTACCTGGCAGGCGAATACCTGACCGAAGCGGATGTGCGGCTGTTTACCACGCTGATTCGTTTTGATGCGGTGTACTACAGCCACTTCAAATGCAACCTACGGCGGATTGCCGATTATTCGAACCTTTCGAATTGGTTGAGGGAGCTGTATCAGTGGCCGGGCGTGGCCGAGACGGTGGATTTCGAGCACATCAAGGGGCATTACTACGCCAGCCACCGGACGATCAATCCGACCGGGATTGTGCCGAAGGGGCCGTTGCAGGCGTTCGATGCCAAGCATGATCGTGGACGGCTGAGCGGTAAGGGTGTCTGGAGCTGATCCAGAGGACTGGTTGGATCAAATGGCCTTATCGGGGGCAAGCCCCCTCCCACATTGGAATGCATTCCAAAATGTGGGAGGGGGCTTGCCCCCGATGCATTTAGGCTCAGACCTGGGCCTGGGCGCCTTCAAACCACTTCAGCTTCTCACGCAACACCACTACCTCACCGACAATCACCAGCGTCGGCGCATGCACTTCATGCTCCGCTACCATGCGCGGCAAGTCAGCCAAGGTGCCTGTAAACACGCGCTGGTTGGCGGTAGTGCCCTGCTGGATCAGCGCTGCCGGGGTATCCGCCGCGCGACCATGCTTGATCAACTGCTCGCAGATGATCGGCAAGCCAATCAGGCCCATGTAGAACACCAGCGTCTGCGAAGGCCCCACCAGGTCCTGCCAAGGCAGGTCCGAGGTACCGTCCTTCAAGTGCCCGGTGATAAAGCGTACCGATTGCGCATAGTCGCGGTGTGTCAGCGGAATCCCGGCATACGCCGCGCAACCACTGGCGGCGGTAATTCCCGGCACCACCTGGAACGGGATGCCATGGGCCGCCAGTTCCTCGATTTCTTCGCCACCCCGCCCAAAGATGAACGGATCCCCCCCCTTGAGGCGCAACACGCGCTTGCCTTGCTTGGCCAGGTCCACCAATTGCTGGTTGATCTGGTCTTGGGGCACGGCGTGATCGGCGCGACGCTTGCCGACATATACCCGCTCGGCATCGCGACGACACAGCTCGAGAATCGCCGGCGCCACCAGGCGGTCATACAGCACCACATCGGCTTGTTGCATCAGGCGTAAGGCGCGGAAGGTCAGCAGGTCCGGATCGCCCGGGCCAGCGCCGACCAGATAGACTTCACCCGGCGCATAAGGCGGCGCACCGTTGACCTTGTCGATCAGCAGGCGCTCGGCCTCATCGCCCTGCCCGGCCAGTTGCCGGTCGGCAATCGGGCCTTGGAACACCTCCTCCCAGAACGCGCGGCGTTGCTGCACATCCGGGTACAAGGCTTTGACCTGGGCGCGGAAACGCGCCGCCAACCCGGCCAATTGGCCGTAGGTAGACGGAATCCAGGTTTCCAGCTTGGCGCGGATCAAGCGCGCCAGCACCGGCGCGTCGCCGCCGCTGGACACCGCGATCACCAAGGGCGAACGGTCGACAATCGCCGGGAAGATCACGCTGCACAAGGCCGGCGCATCCACCACGTTGACCGGCACACAACGGCGCCTGGCATCACTGGACACCTGCGCATTCAGTGGTTCGTCATCCGTCGCGGCGATGATCAGGGTGCACCCCTCAAGGTCGGCCTCCTGATAACCGCGCAACATCAGCTCCCCGCCACTGCCCAGCACCAGTTCACGCAACTGGGGTTCAATCTGGGGAGCAACCACCCGCAGCAACGCACCGGCGTCGGCCAGCAGCCGGGATTTGCGCAAGGCAATCTCCCCGCCACCGACGACCAACACACGACTGCCGCGCAGGTTATGAAACAGCGGCAGAAATTCCATTTAGCCGATGACCTCAATGCCCGCCATGTAGGGCTTCAGCACGTCAGGTACACGGATCGAGCCGTCGGCCTGCTGGTAGTTTTCCAGCACCGCCACCAGGGTGCGGCCAACGGCCAGGCCCGAACCGTTGAGGGTGTGCACCAGTTCCGGCTTGCCAGTTTCCGGGTTGCGGAAACGCGCCTGCATGCGACGCGCCTGGAAATCACCGCAGTTGGAGCACGACGAAATCTCGCGGTATTTGTCCTGGCTGGGCACCCATACTTCGAGGTCGTAGGTCTTCACGGCGCTGAAGCCCATGTCGCCGGTGCACAACGCCAGTACGCGGTACGGCAGCTCCAGCAATTGCAGGACGCGTTCGGCGTTGGCGGTCAGCCCCTCGAGGGCTTCCATGGAGGTCGACGGCTCGACCACTTGCACCATCTCGACCTTGTCGAACTGGTGCTGGCGAATCATGCCGCGGGTATCGCGACCCGATGCACCGGCCTCACTGCGAAAGCACGGCGTGTGTGCGACAAACTTGATCGGCAGTTGCTTGGCGTCGAGGATCTCGCCGGCCACGATATTGGTCAGCGACACTTCGGCGGTCGGGATCAGGTACAAGTCGGCTTCGCCATCGCGACCGATCTTGAACAGGTCTTCTTCGAACTTCGGCAGTTGCCCAGTCCCCTGCAGGGCCGGCGCCTGAACCAGGTAAGGCGTGTACGCCTCTTCGTAACCGTGCTCGCCGGTGTGCAAGTTGATCATGAACTGCGCCAGGGCACGGTGCAGGCGCGCGATCGGTCCACGCAGCAGGGCGAAGCGCGCGCCGGACAGCTTGGCGGCGGTTTCGAAATCCAGGCCACCGCTTAGTTCGCCCAAGGCGACATGATCCTTGATCTCGAAATCAAAGGTTTTCGGCGTGCCCCAGCGGCGCACTTCGACGTTGCCGTCTTCATCGGCGCCGACCGGCACGGACTCGTGCGGCAGGTTGGGAATACCCAGCAGGATTGAATCCAGCTCGCCCTGAATCTTGTCCAGCTCGATTTTACCGTCGGACAGCTCGGTGCCCATGCGCTCGACATCGGCCATCAACGGCGCGATGTCTTCGCCGCGCTGCTTGGCCTGACCGATGGATTTGGAACGCGCATTACGCTCAGCCTGCAGTGCTTCAGTGCGGGTCTGGACGGTCTTGCGCTGTTCTTCCAGCGCTTCGATGCGCGCAACATCCAAGGCAAAGCCACGGGATGCCAGGCGGTCCGCTACGTCCTGAAGGTTGCTACGTAACAGTTTGGAATCGAGCATGTCGGTCTCTCGTTTATCAAAGTTTGGTCAAGGACAGGCCGGCCCAGGTGGCGAGCAGCCCGCCGAACACGCTGATGCCCAGGTACCCGAAGGCGACCAGGGCCTGCCCGCTTTCCAGCAGGCGCAGCGTATCCAGTGAAAAGGATGAAAAGGTCGTCAGACCGCCTACAAAGCCGACAATCAAGCCGGCCCGAATTTCAATCGGCACTTCCGGGCGCAACAGGAACCAGCCGTACAACAGCCCAATGATCAGGCAACCCACCAGGTTGACGGCCAGGGTCGCCGCATAAAAATGCTTCGGCCAATTGGCGTTTACCCAAGTACCGGTGGCGAAACGCAATAATGTACCAGCGATGCCGGCAACGGACACGGCAAGAATCGTCTTGAGCACTACTTTCTCCGCTGTTTTGGGCTGAGGCGATCGAGTTGGGCGAGGTGATTGAGCTTTTCACCGATCTTCAGCTCCAGGCCGCGAGGCACTGGCTGGTAGAACGGCTGCGGCTCCAGTTCGTCGGGGAAGTAATCTTCGCCGGCGGCATAGGCGTCCGGCTCATCGTGGGCATAGCGATATTCATCGCCATAGCCCAGTTGCTTCATCAGTTTGGTCGGGGCATTACGCAGGTGCAGCGGTACTTCGAGGGAACCATGCTCGGCGGCGGCCCGCAGGGCCGACTTGAACCCCATGTACACCGCGTTGCTTTTTGGCGCGCAGGCCAGGTAGGTGATGGCTTGGGCCACCGCCAACTCGCCTTCAGGGCTACCGAGGCGCTCCTGCACCTCCCAGGCCGCCAGGCATAGGCTCAAGGCGCGCGGGTCGGCGTTGCCGATGTCTTCGCTGGCCATGCGCACCACGCGGCGCGCCAGGTACAACGGGTCACACCCGCCATCGATCATCCGCGCGAACCAGTACAGCGCGCCGTCCGGGTTGGAACCACGTACCGACTTGTGCAGTGCAGAGATCTGGTCATAGAAGGCTTCGCCGCCCTTGTCGAAGCGGCGGCGGGTATCGCCGAGCAGGCTTTGCAGCAGGTCAACGCCAATTTCGCTGCCGTCTTCGGCCAGGTCGGAGGCGTTCTCCAACAGGTTGAGAAAACGTCGGCCGTCGCCGTCGGCGGCGCTCAGCAGGATTTTGAAGCCTTCGTCACTAAGGCTCAGCTGGCGCTTGCCCAAGCCCTTGTCTTCGCTCAAGGCGCGCTGCAACAGCTTCTGCATCGCCGCTTCGTCGAGGCTCTTGAGCACATAGACCCGCGCCCGAGAGAGCAAGGCGTTGTTCAATTCGAAGGACGGGTTCTCGGTGGTGGCCCCGATAAAGATCAGCGTGCCATCTTCGACATAAGGCAAAAATGCATCCTGCTGCGACTTGTTGAAGCGATGCACTTCGTCAACGAACAGGATGGTGCGCTTACCGTATTGCCCGGCCTGCTGCTTGGCGACCTCGACGGCCTGGCGGATCTCCTTGACCCCGGCCAGGACCGCCGAGACCGTTTCAAAGTGCGCGTCGGAGACCTTCGCCAGCAGCCTGGCCAGGGTGGTTTTACCCACGCCCGGCGGCCCCCAGAAAATCATCGAGTGCAGCGCACCCTGCTCCAGGGCTTCGCGCAGAGGCTTGCCGCGAGCGAGCAGGTGTTCTTGACCGACATACTCATCCAGGTTGGTGGAGCGCAAGCGCGCGGCCAGGGGCTGGGCAATCGGGTCACTTCGAAACAGATCCATGGGCAGCGCTTGAAACCTCTAGGCAGGTTATTCCTGGATCACGTCGGCACCCTTGGGGATGTCGAACTTGAACTTGGATGCCGGTACCGGCTGGTTGGCCTTGACCCCGGAGAACAGGATATCGGTACGCTGGCCGACACTGTCGATCAGGCGCATGTTGTTGATCATGCCGTTGCCGAACGACAGGTTCAGGCTGTCAAACAGCGTGTCCTTGGATTTCGGCTTGAGGGTGAATTCGATCACATTGCTGGTTTGCTTGGAGGTGATGTCGAAGCTTTTGTTGATTTCCGACACGTCGCCCGACAGCAACAAAGCTGGAGTCTGGCTCAGGCGCGGATCCAGCTTTTTGATGGTCGCCTGTTCCAGGTCAGGATCCCACAGCGTGACCTTCTTGCCGTCGGAAACGATGGTCTGTTCAGCCTTACCTTCGGTGTGCCAGTAAAACAGGCCTGGACGCTGCACGGCCATCTCACCCGCGGTTTCCTGCAACCGGGTACCACCGGCATCCAGGGTCAGCTGGGAGAAACGCGCAGTCAGGGTCTGGGATTTGTCCAACAGGTTTTTCAAGCTGTCGACGGAAGCCTGGTCAGCGTGGGCCGAGACAGCAGTCAGGGCCAGTGCCGGCAACAACAGCATGCGGATAAGACGCATGGGAGTCCTCATTGAGTCGTTTAAGGCGCGCCGCGTAATGCCACGCGGCGCGTGATCAGTCGCGCATCTGCCCAGGAGCGATGACTTCGCGCGAGCCGTTGGTGTTCATTGCGGTGACGACGCCAGCGTTTTCCATGGCTTCGATCATACGGGCGGCGCGGTTGTAGCCGATCTTCAGCTTGCGCTGCACCGCGGAGATCGAGGCGCGACGACTTTCCAGCACGAACGCCACGGCCTCGTCGTACAGCGCATCGGTTTCGGCATCATCGTCACCGCCGCCGCTGCCACCGTCGAAGCCGCTGCCGGCCTCTTCGACACCGGCGAGGATGTCATCGTTGTACTCCGGCGCGCCGCGCAGCTTCCAGGCTTCCACCACGCGATGCACTTCGTCGTCGGAAACGAAGGCGCCGTGGACCCGAATCGGCAGGCTGGTGCCCGGCGGCATGTAGAGCATGTCACCGTGCCCCAGCAATTGCTCGGCGCCGCCCTGGTCGATGATGGTGCGCGAGTCGATCTTGCTGGAAACCTGGAACGCCATCCGGGTCGGAATGTTGGCCTTGATCAGGCCGGTGATCACATCCACCGAAGGACGCTGGGTGGCGAGGATCAAGTGGATACCGGCCGCACGCGCTTTCTGGGCGATACGTGCGATCAGTTCTTCGACCTTCTTGCCGACGATCATCATCATGTCGGCAAATTCATCGACTACCACCACGATGGTCGGCAGCTTGCTCAGCAAGGGCGCTTCGTCGTGGATGCTTTCGCGCTTGTACAGCGGGTCGGTCAACGGCGTGCCGGCATCCTGGGCTTCCTTGACCTTGGCGTTGAAGCCCGACAGGTTACGCACGCCCATCTTCGCCATCAGCTTGTAGCGGCGCTCCATCTCGGCCACGCTCCAACGCAGGGCGTTGGCGGCGTCCTTCATGTCGGTGACTACCGGGCAAAGCAGGTGTGGAATGCCTTCGTAGATCGACAATTCCAACATTTTCGGGTCGATCATGATCAGCTTGGCGTCTTCCGGGCCGGACTTGAACAGGATCGACAGGATCATCGCGTTCACACCCACCGACTTACCGGAACCGGTGGTACCGGCCACCAGCAGGTGAGGCATCTTGGCCAGGTCGGTGATCACCGGCTTGCCGCCGATATCATGGCCCAGGGCCAAGGTCACCGGCGATTTGAAGTTGTCGTACTCCGGCGTCGACAGCACCTCGGAGAAGCGCACGATCTGGCGGTCTTCGTTGGGAATCTCGATACCCACGGTGGTCTTGCCGGGGATCACTTCCACCACGCGCACGCTGGTCACGGCCAGGGAGCGCGCCAGGTCCTTGGCCAGGTTGGAAATGCGGCTGACCTTGACGCCAGCGGCGGGCTGGATTTCGTAACGGGTAATCACCGGGCCGGGGTGGATCGAATCCACCGATACCTCGACGCCAAATTCCTTGAGCTTGATTTCCAGCAGGTGGCCGACGGCCGCCAGGGACTCAGGGGAATAATTGAGTTGTTTCTTTTCGGCCGGGTCGAGAATAGAGATCGGTGGCAAGGTGCCTTCGACCGCGCTGTCGACAAACAAGGGGGCCTGCTTCTCTTTCTGGACGCGATGGCTCGGCTCCGGGGCCTTGGTCGGCGCAGGGGCAATCACCGGTGGCACCTGTTTCTCACGGTCCGACATGTGCTTGCTCAGAGCCTGCTCGCGCTCGATCAAGCGTTCCTTGACCTTGGCTTGCTCGCGGCGATCCGGCGTACTCGGCGCGACCACTTCGTTGACGCGGGTGTCCACCTCACGCAGTTGCGCGACCATGCGCTTGCGATCGACCCGGGCCGCCCACCAGCGGTTGGCAGCGCCTTGGAACAGTTCCAGCAGGTCAAGGGTGATCTTGCCGGTCACGTCCATCACCTTGAACCATGACAGGTCGGTGAACACCGTGAGGCCGAACAGGAACAATGCGATAAACATCAGGGTGCTGCCCTGGATGTTCAGGGTCTTGCGCGCCAGGTCGCCGAGGCTTTCGCCCAATGCGCCACCCGCGCCCGCCGGCAGGCCGGTGGGCGCGTGGAAATGGATATGAGCCAGCGCCGCGCCGGACAGCACCAGGAACACCAGGCCGATCAGCCGCCAGGAAAACAGCCAGCCACTCCACTGCCACGGCTCATGACGCTGGCGGAAGATCTGCCAGGTCTTGATCGCCAGCAACAGCGGGAAGATATAAGCGAAGTAGCCCAATACCATGAACAGGATATCGGCGCTGTAGGAACCGGCAGGCCCACCGAAATTCTGCACGTCTTCGATCTTGCTGTTGTGGCTCCAGCCCGGATCGTCCTTGCCATAGGTGAGCAAGGCCATCATCAGGAACAGGCACAACGCACCGATAGCGATCAGCGCACCTTCCTTGAGTCGATAGTGCAGGTGCTGGCGCCAGGCCGGCACGACTGTCTTGGGTGTCGCGGTGGATTTCTTCAAAACGGGTCTTTTCCTGCGCCTTCAGCGCGTCCATCTGTTGAATGACTGCACACTACCGCTCAATCCGAGCAGTTGAAAAATGAACGAACATTGTTGAATTTACTTTTAACATTCCGTGACTGATTCACGAAACGGCGATAACGCCACAATGGCCGCATTGTACGGGTTTGTGCCCCCGATGCCACGCCACTTGCCTTTCTTCAGGCAGCATAGCCAATTGTGTGTCACACCATGTTCAATTTGAGCATGCATTGTCTTTGCTGACAAAGGCTTATGAGCTGTTTTTGCCAATCCAGGCAAGCTTGGCAAATGGCCTGCATCGGCCAGACCCGATTACGACCACACCTCGCGCACAGAGTTGCAGAACCTTCCGCTCACGTTAATCCACGCCAATGGCCGATTCGGACTGGCCCCATGGCGCTGGGTCGACAATAATCACCCCCTTGGGGCAGGCAACATGCCTGCCACTCCCCTCCCCTTCCGTAAGCCTGGATGCCATGCTGACCTGGTTGCAACGCAATACCCTGACCTTCCCGCCGCTGGCCAAAGCCATGCGCGAACCCAACGGCCTGCTCGCCGCCGGTGGCGACCTGTCGGCCGAACGACTGATCCAGGCCTACCGCCATGGCTGCTTTCCATGGTTCTCGGAAGGCCAGCCGATCCTGTGGTGGTCGCCGGACCCGCGCACCGTGATTTTTCCGGACGAGCTGCACGTATCCCGCAGCCTGGGCAAATTATTGCGCCAACAGCGTTATACCGTGACGTTCGACCAGGACTTCGCAGCGGTCATCCAGGCCTGCGCCGCGCCCCGCGCCTATGCCGATGGCACCTGGATCACCGAAGGCATCCAGAGCGCCTACCAGGCGCTGCACAAACGCGGTTATGCGCACTCCGTGGAGGTATGGGACAACGGAGAGCTGGTGGGCGGGCTGTATGGCCTGGCGATGGGCCAGCTTTTTTTTGGCGAGTCCATGTTCAGCCGCGCTGACAACGCCTCGAAATTTGGCTTCGTCACGCTGACCCGTCAATTGCAGGCCTGGGGGTTTGTGCTGATCGACTGCCAGATGCCCAATGATCACCTGCACAGCCTGGGCGCCCGCGCCATCCCCCGCAGCGAGTTCGCCGGCTTCCTGCACGACCACTTGGATCAACCCAGCTCTGGGCCGTGGGTTTCCTAGGCGACATCCGCGCACCTGGCTTACACTTATTTCAAAGCTTATCCGAGGGTTGATCATGACCGAGCTGGCGCGTTTGAAGTTTTATGCCACTCAAGCCCACTCTTGCAGCTATCTGCCAGACGAACAGGCCACCACCCTGTTCCTCGACCCCAGCCAGCCGATGGATGTGCATGTGTATGCCGACCTTTCGGAAATGGGTTTTCGGCGCAGCGGCGATCACCTCTACCGGCCCCACTGCCAGAACTGTAATGCCTGCGTGCCGGCACGCATCCCGGTGGCGCAGTTTTTACCCGATCGTAACCAGAAGCGCATCCTCAAGCGCAATGCCGACCTGACTGTCACCGCGAGCAAGCCTCGATTCAGCGAAGAATACTTCGACCTGTATCAGCGCTACATTGAACAACGCCATGCCGACGGCGATATGTTCCCCCCCAGCCGCGACCAGTTTTCCACGTTCCTGGTGCGCGACCTGCCCTTCTCGCGCTTCTACGAGTTTCGCCTCGACGGCCGCCTGCTGGCCGTCGCCGTGACCGACCTGCTGCCCAACGGCCTGTCGGCGGTCTATACCTTCTATGAGCCGGCCGAGGAACGTCGCAGCCTGGGACGTTTCGCGATCCTCTGGCAAATCGGCGAAGCTCTACGCCTGGAACTGGAGGCGGTGTACCTGGGCTACTGGATCAAAAACTGCAAAAAGATGAACTACAAGACCCAATATCGGCCCATTGAACTGCTAATTAATCAAAGATGGGTCACGCTTAACTAGAACCCCTTGGCTTAAACACCCTTTTTCGGGCACAATGCACGCCGCTTTTGCCTGGCGCAGTTGCACCGGGCCATTCACTGGATACCGAGGGCTTTACTGCATGTCGAAAGAAGACAGCTTCGAAATGGAAGGCACTGTCGTCGACACCCTGCCCAACACCATGTTTCGTGTGGAGTTGGAAAATGGGCACGTCGTAACCGCGCATATCTCCGGCAAGATGCGCAAGAACTACATTCGTATTCTTACCGGTGACAAAGTGCGCGTCGAGCTGACGCCCTATGACTTGAGCAAAGGGCGCATCACTTACCGCGCTCGCTAATCAAGTCAATACAAAACGCCCGGTTATGCCGGGCGTTTTTGTGTGCGTGCTATTTACCAAGCGCCAAAACCAAATGTGGGAGGGGGCTTGCCCCCGATAGCAGTGTTTCAGTCGCTACATGAGTGACTGATCTACCGCTATCGGGGGCAAGCCCCCTCCCACATTGGCGCCCGCAGCTATCGATCAGGCCATTTCAGCCGTGGTTTCGAACTCGAAGGTCAGCTCGCCGTCCTTCAGGTCGATATGCACCACGCCACCATGGTCGGACAATTCGCCAAACAGGATCTCTTCGGCCAATGGCCGCTTGATCTTGTCCTGGATCAGACGTGCCATTGGGCGAGCACCCATTGCCGCGTCGTAACCACCCTCTGCCAGCCAATTGCGCGCCGCGTCCGTTACGTCCAACTGCACGCGCTTGTCTTCCAACTGCGCTTGAAGCTCGGTAAGGAACTTGTCAACCACACTTTTGATGACCTCATGGCTGAGGCGACCAAACTGGATAATAGTGTCCAGGCGGTTGCGGAACTCCGGCGTAAAGCTCTTCTTGATGACTTCCATCGCATCGGACGAGTGATCCTGATGCGTAAAGCCGATCGAAGCCCGCGCAGCCGTTTCAGCACCGGCGTTGGTAGTCATGATCACGATCACATTGCGGAAGTCCGCCTTGCGCCCGTTGTTGTCGGTCAGGGTCCCGTGATCCATGACCTGCAGCAGCAGGTTGAAGACTTCCGGGTGAGCCTTCTCGATTTCATCGAGCAACAATACGCAATGCGGCTGCTTGGTGATTGCCTCGGTCAACAGGCCGCCCTGGTCGAAGCCAACATAGCCTGGAGGCGCACCGATCAGGCGCGACACGGTGTGACGCTCCATGTACTCGGACATGTCGAACCGCACCAACTCGATACCCATGGCCTTGGCCAACTGCCGCGCAGCCTCGGTCTTGCCGACGCCGGTAGGGCCGGCGAACAGGAACGAACCGACAGGCTTGTCCGGCGACTTGAGGCCCGCACGCGACAGCTTGATCGCGGTGGACAGCGAGTCGATGGCCGCATCCTGGCCGAAAACGGTGAGCTTGAGGTCACGTTCCAGATTACGAAGCAGTTCCTTGTCGGAGCTGGTGACGTGTTTTGGCGGAATCCGCGCAATTTTCGCCACGATATCCTCGACCTGGGCCACGTCGATGCGCTTCACGCGCTTCTCGACCGGCTGCAGACGCTGATAAGCACCCGCCTCATCGATCACATCGATCGCCTTGTCCGGCATGTGACGGTCATTGATATAGCGCGATGCCAGCTCAGCCGCCGCCCGCAATGCTTCATCGGTGTACTCGATGCCGTGGTGCGCCTCGAAACGGCCCTTGAGCCCGCGCAGGATACCGATGGTGTCTTCAACCGAAGGCTCGGACACGTCGACTTTCTGGAAGCGACGCGCCAGTGCGCGATCTTTCTCGAAGATCCCACGGAATTCCTGGAACGTGGTCGAACCGATGCAGCGAATGTCACCCGACGACAGCAGAGGCTTGAGCAGGTTGGACGCATCCATCACCCCACCGGACGCCGCACCGGCACCAATGATCGTGTGGATCTCATCAATGAACAGGATCGCCTGCGGGCGTTTTTTCAATTCGCCAAGCAAAGCCTTGAAGCGCTTCTCGAAATCGCCACGGTACTTGGTGCCCGCGAGCAACGCGCCCAGGTCCAGCGAATAGACAACGCTGTTGGCCAGCAGGTCTGGCACCTGGTTATCGACGATGCGCTTGGCCAGGCCTTCGGCGATCGCGGTTTTACCGACACCCGCCTCACCCACCAGCAGCGGGTTGTTCTTGCGACGGCGCGCGAGGATCTGCGCGACACGCTCCACCTCAAGCTCACGCCCTACCAGCGGATCGATCCGCCCCTGGCGCGCCAATTCATTAAGGTTGCTGGCATAGGCATCCAGTGGATTGCCCGAAGAAGAAGACTCACCGCCCTCGTCATCCTGCATTTCCTGCTCACCCTCGGAATGATCGCCGTGCCCAGGCACCTTGGAGATACCGTGGGCGATATAGTTGACGACATCAATACGGGCAACGCTCTGTTGCTTGAGCAGGAATACCGCCTGGCTTTCCTGTTCGCTGAAGATCGCCACAAGCACGTTGGCGCCCGTGACTTCACGCTTGCCGGAGCTCTGTACGTGGAAAACAGCACGCTGCAACACCCGCTGGAAGCCCAGGGTTGGCTGGGTTTCGCGGTCCTCGTCATGCACGGGGATCAGTGGCGTGGTGGAGTCGATAAACTCCTGCAGGTCATGCTTGAGTTTGTCGAGGTTGGCGCCGCACGCACGCAATACGGTGGCGGCAGCTTCGTTATCCAAAAGTGCCAGCAGCAGGTGCTCGACGGTCATGAATTCATGACGCTTCGAACGAGCCTCCTTGAAGGCAAGATTGAGGGTGACTTCGAGCTCGCGGTTTAACATAGCTTCACCTCATACCCAAGTGGTCGGCGTTAACCGTCCTTCTCGATTTCACAGAGTAGCGGATGCTGGCTTTCCCTGGCGTACTGGTTGACCTGCATGGCCTTTGTCTCGGCGATGTCGCGGGTAAACACTCCACATACTGCCCGTCCTTCTGTGTGAACGGCCAGCATTACCTTGGTCGCCAACTCGCGGTTCAGGTTAAAAAACACCTCGAGCACTTCGACCACGAAATCCATCGGTGTGTAGTCATCATTGAACAAAACCACCTTGTACATCGGCGGCGCCTGTAAAGCAGGCTTGGCCTCCTGAACAGCAATGCCTGCAGAACCGTCGTCATCGTGTTCGTGATCCGGTCGATCCTGATTGAATGTTAGTCGAATCTGGCTGATTGCATGCATGGAAAGAAAGGTTCGTCAGTGGTTCAAATACAGTGGTGGGGGCGAGCTGTCAGAATTTCAACTCTGACTATACGGTCGCCTTGACTATCGGCAAAACGGTGTTACAACCAATAGAACCCACAGTGGGTAAAAAAGGTCCGCGCAGTCAACCTTATTTATTCGGGTTAGGACGGATAAACTGGATGATACTCCAGTGATGGAGTCTGGTGCAGAAGGAAATGTGTATGTCTGGCGTCAAGATCAATGGCAAGGTCAAGTGGTTCAACAACGCCAAAGGATATGGCTTTGTGCAGGAGGATGGAAAAACCGAGGACCTTTTTGCGCATTATTCAGCGATCATAATGGATGGCTATAAAACGCTGAAAGCGGGCCAAGCTGTGAGCTTTGAAATCATTCAAGGACCGAAAGGGCTGCACGCCGTGAAGATCGAACCAGTGAAAGCGGAAACACTGGAAAAACCCGCAGCCCCGCACGCTCATAAAGAAAAGAAACAAACGGCCTGAACCATCGGCTGTCGAGCGAGCAAATTGCGATAAAAAAAACGGCCACCCAGTCAAATCGGGGCGGCCGTTTTTTGTTGCCTGAACCCTACACCTACATATGCGAAATCAGCGCATCACCAAAGCCTGACGAAGAGACCAGCTTGGCACCTTCCATCAAGCGCTCGAAGTCATAGGTCACGGTCTTGGCCGAGATAGCGCCATTGGTGCCCTTGATGATCAGGTCGGCCGCCTCAGTCCAACCCATATGGCGCAGCATCATTTCTGCCGACAGGATCAATGAGCCGGGGTTGACCTGGTCCTTGCCCGCATACTTGGGCGCAGTCCCGTGGGTGGCTTCGAACATGGCCACGGTGTCAGACAGGTTGGCGCCCGGCGCAATACCGATACCACCCACCTCCGCCGCCAGGGCGTCGGACAAGTAGTCGCCGTTCAGGTTAAGCGTCGCGATCACGTCATATTCAGCCGGACGCAGCAGGATCTGCTGGAGCATCGCGTCGGCAATGGCATCCTTGACCACCACATTCTTGCCGGTCTTGGGGTTCTTGAACTGCATCCACGGGCCACCATCAAGCAGGGTGGCACCGAACTCTTCAGCCGCCACTTCGTAGGCCCATTCCTTGAAGGCACCTTCGGTGAACTTCATGATGTTGCCTTTGTGCACGATGGTCAGCGAGTCGCGGTCGTTATCCACCACATATTGCAGGGCCTTGCGCGCCAGGCGCTTGGTGCCCTCCAGCGATACCGGCTTGATACCAATGCCGCAATCCTGATCGAAACGGATCTTGGTGACACCCATTTCTTCCTTGAGGAACTTGATCACCTTGATGGCTTCCGGCGAGCCGGCTTTCCACTCGATGCCGGCGTAAATATCTTCGGAGTTTTCACGGAAGATGGTCATATCCACGTCACCGGGCTTCTTGACCGGGCTCGGTACACCTTCGAACCAGCGCACCGGACGCAGGCACACATACAGGTCGAGTTGCTGGCGCAGGGCTACGTTCAATGAACGGATACCACCACCGACTGGAGTGGTCAGCGGGCCCTTGATGGACACCACGTAATCCCTGACCGCATCCAGGGTTTCCTGGGGCAGCCAGGTGTCCTGGTCGTAGACTTGGGTCGCCTTTTCGCCGGCGTACACCTCCATCCACGAGATTTTGCGCTTGCCGCCGTAGGCTTTTTCAACAGCCGCGTCGACTACCTTGATCATCACCGGGCTGATGTCGACGCCAATACCGTCACCTTCGATATAAGGGATGATCGGTTGGTCAGGAACATTGAGAGAATGGTCTGGATTGACGGTGATTTTTTCGCCGACTGCCGGAACCTGAATCTTCTTGTATCCCATGCTGAACTCCATCTATGGATTGAACATCTGGCTGCGTTCGAGCCTACTCCAGATAAATGGCGACTGAAACCTCGCGCCATGCTCATTTGCATCGAAAACAGCACATTTAGTCGCCTACAAGCCTGAAAGCAAAGGGAAAAGCGCCAATCTTGAGCACATCGTGCGACTTTAGGCGTAATCCGGTACCTGCGACCTTTAGACCAATGGACGACACACCTTTTGTATGAAGGCTCGGCGTAAGCATAGCGACCTATGTATAATGCCGCCGCTGACCAAAGAGTCACGACGGCGGACCGCTCTAGAACAACGCCCTCCGCCACAAAGCAGGACTATTACAATAGTCCACCCGCTTGACGCTCGACTGATGCAACCCAACATCACCGCGAAGAAACCTCGACCTTTCGCTCATGGATGACTTTGAACGAACGCGCTCTACCCGGCGCATCTCGAGTTTCTGCGCACGCTTTCAGCAAAGAAGAGAGTTAATCCGAATATGCCCACCCGCTCGAAGATCATCTACACCTTCACCGACGAAGCCCCAGCCCTCGCCACCTATTCACTGCTGCCTATCGTAGAGGCCTTCACCGCTTCCGCTGATATTGCCGTGGAAACCCGCGACATCTCCCTCGCCGGGCGCATCCTCGCAAGCTTCCCCGAGCAACTGGGCACCAAGGCCGTACCGGACCACCTCGCCGAACTGGGCGCCCTGGCCGTTACCCCTGAAGCCAACATCATCAAGCTGCCTAACATCAGTGCCTCGACCCCCCAACTGCAGGCGGCGATCAAGGAACTGCAGGCCCAGGGCTATGCCCTGCCGGACTACCCCGAAACCGTAACCACCGACGCGGAAAAAGAAACCCGTGCACGTTACGACAAGGTCAAGGGCAGCGCCGTGAACCCGGTCCTGCGCGAAGGCAACTCCGACCGTCGCGCGCCCCTGTCGGTCAAGAACTACGCACGCAAGCACCCGCACAAAATGGGCGCCTGGGCTGCCGACTCCAAGTCCCACGTTGCCCACATGAGCAACGGCGACTTCTACGGCAGCGAAAAAGCCGTACAGATCGAAGCCGCTGACACTGTCAAAATTGCGCTGGTCGCCCAAGACGGCACCACCACCGTCCTGAAGGAAAAGACCACGGTCAAGGCCGGCGAAATCATCGACAGCGCCGTACTGAGCAAGAAAGCCCTGCGCAGTTTCATCGCCGCTGAAATCGAAGACGCCAAGAAACAAGGCGTACTGCTGTCGGTTCACTTGAAAGCCACCATGATGAAGGTCTCCGACCCGATCATGTTCGGCCAGATCGTTGCCGAGTTCTATAAAGACGCCCTGGCCAAGCACGCAGACGTGCTGGCCGAGATCGGCTTCAACCTGAACAACGGTATCGGCGACCTGTACGCACGCATCAAGGCCCTGCCGGCCGAGCAGCAAGCGCAGATCGAAGCCGACATCCAGGCGGTCTACGCCTCGCGCCCTTCCCTGGCGATGGTCAACTCCGACAAAGGTATCACCAACCTGCACGTGCCGAGCGACGTCATCGTCGACGCTTCGATGCCGGCCATGATCCGTGACTCCGGAAAAATGTGGGGCACCGACGGCCAACTGCACGACACCAAGGCCGTGATTCCGGATCGTTGCTACGCCACCATCTACCAGGCCGTCATCGAAGACTGCAAGGCCAATGGCGCGTTCGATCCAACCACCATGGGCAGCGTACCGAACGTTGGCCTGATGGCGCAGAAAGCCGAAGAGTACGGCTCTCACGACAAGACTTTCCAGATCAAGGCTGACGGCGTGGTCCGCGTCACCGACAGCAAGGGCAACCTGCTGATGGAACAGCCCGTCGAAGCCGGCGACATCTTCCGCATGTGCCAGGCCAAAGACGCGCCGATCCAGGACTGGGTCAAGCTGGCCGTCAACCGCGCTCGCGCCAGCAACACCCCAGCCATCTTCTGGCTGGACCCGAAGCGCGCCCACGATGGCGCCGTGATCGAAAAAGTCCAGACCTACCTGAAAGATCACAACACCGAAGGCCTGGACATCCGCATCATGTCGCCGGTCGACGCGATGAAGTTCACCCTGGAGCGCACCCGCAAGGGCCTGGACACCATCTCGGTGACCGGTAACGTACTGCGCGACTACCTGACCGACCTGTTCCCGATCATGGAACTGGGCACCAGCGCCAAAATGCTGTCGATCGTGCCACTGATGAACGGCGGCGGCCTGTTCGAAACCGGCGCTGGCGGTTCGGCACCCAAGCACGTGCAACAGCTGCTGGAAGAGAACTTCCTGCGCTGGGACTCCCTGGGCGAATTCCTGGCCCTGGCAGCCTCCCTGGAACACCTGGGCGTGACATACAACAACCCGAAAGCCCTGGTACTGTCCAAGACCCTGGACCAGGCCACCGGCCAGTTCCTCGACAACAACAAGTCGCCATCGCGCAAAGTCGGCAACATCGACAACCGCGGCAGCCACTTCTACCTGGCGCTGTACTGGGCCCAGGCCCTGGCGGCACAGACCGAAGACACGGCACTGCAAGGGCAGTTCAGCGAACTGGCCAAGACCCTGGCCGCGAACGAAGCAACCATCGTTGCCGAGCTCAACGCCGTACAGGGCAAGCCAGTGGACATCGGCGGCTACTACGCGCCGAACCCGGAGCTGACCAGCAAGGCCATGCGCCCAAGCAACACCCTCAACGCGGCGATTGCCAAGTTGAAGTAAGGTTGTAAGGATGCAAAGAAGCCCCGGCCCTGTGCCGGGGTTTTTGTTTATGTGCTTTTTGCTGAAGAAACCCAATCAAGTTGTGGGAGGGGGCTTGCCCCCGATGGCACATACCGACCAGGCTACTTATAGCTGATCCGCCGCTATCGGGGGCAAGCCCCCTCCCACATTGACTGCAATCCTGCCGATAGGCCGAGCCGTACAACTGAATCGAGGCATCCCATGACCTGGCAACCCCACATCACCGTCGCCACCATCGTCGAAGACAACGGCCGCTTCCTGATGGTCGAAGAACTCAAGAACGGGCGTGCCGTGCTCAACCAGCCCGCCGGCCACCTCGACCCACATGAAACCCTGACCGAAGCCGCCGTGCGCGAAACCCTCGAAGAAACCGGCTGGGACGTGGAGGCCACCGGCGTCGTCGGTATCTACCTGTACACCGCCCCCAGCAATGGCGTGACCTACCAGCGGGTCTGCTTCACCGCCAAGGCGCTGAAACACTACCCGGACTATCAACTCGACGAGGGCATCGTGCGCGCCCGCTGGCTGACGCGCGACGAGCTGATAGCCTTGCGCGACGACTGGCGCAGTGAGCTGATCATCCGCTGTATCGACGATTATCTGGCCGGTCAGCGCCACAGTCTCGAATTGATCCGCCCTTCTCTTTAGCCTTGCAGGCGCGAGCCTGCTAGAATCGCGTCCTTTTTAAAGACACCCGTTGAAATCCTATGCGTGATCCAGCCCCTTCTGACACACAAAAGAAGCGCGTCATCGTCGGTATGTCCGGCGGCGTGGATTCTTCCGTTTCCGCCGTTCTGCTCATGGAGCAGGGCTATGAGGTGGAAGGCCTGTTCATGAAGAACTGGGAAGAAGACGATGGAACGGAATATTGCACCGCCATGGACGACCTGGCGGATGCCCAGGCCGTGTGCGACAAAATCGGTATAAAGCTGCACACCGCCAACTTCGCCGCCGAGTACTGGGACAATGTGTTCGAGCACTTCCTGGCCGAATACAAGGCCGGTCGTACGCCGAACCCGGACATCCTGTGTAACCGCGAGATCAAGTTCAAGGCGTTCCTCGACTACGCCATGATGCTCGGCGCCGACCTGATTGCAACTGGCCACTACGTGCGCCGTCGCGACATCGATGGCCGCACCGAACTGCTCAAGGGCCTGGACCCGAACAAGGACCAGAGCTACTTCCTGCACGCCGTCGGCGGCGAACAGATCGCCAAGACCCTATTCCCGGTCGGCGAGCTGGAGAAACCCGAAGTGCGCCGGATCGCCGAGCAACACGGCCTGGCCACGGCCAAGAAGAAGGACTCCACCGGGATCTGCTTTATTGGCGAGCGCCGCTTCAGTGACTTCCTCAAGCAGTACCTGCCGGCACAACCGGGCGAGATCAAGACCACCGACGGCGAGGTCATCGGCCGCCACCACGGCCTGATGTACCACACCATCGGGCAGCGCCAGGGCCTGGGCATCGGCGGCTTGAAAGACGCCGGTGAAGAACCCTGGTACGTACTGATCAAGGACCTGGAGCACAACGTACTGGTTGTTGGACAGGGCAATGAACACCCGCTGCTGTTCTCCCGCGCCCTGCTGGCGTCGGAGATCTATTGGGTCAACCCGATCGACCTGAGCACCCCGCGTCGCCTGACCGCCAAGGTGCGCTATCGCCAGAGCGATCAACCCTGCACCCTGGAAAAAACCGCCAGCGGTTACCGTGCCACCTTCGATGACCCGCAACGCGCGGTCACACCTGGCCAGTCCGTAGTGTTCTACGACGGGGAGATTTGCCTGGGGGGCGGCGTGATCGAAATCGCCGAACCCTGGAGCACCCCGGCATGAGCCCGACCCAGGAGCAACTGACGGCACTCGGCGGTGTATTCCTCGCCGCGGTGCTGGTGGACAAGATCGCCAAGACCGGCCAGGTCACCGAAGCGGGCCTGACCTGCATGCTCGGCAGCCTGCTGATCCGCGACCCCAAGGACACCCTGGAAGTCTACGGCGGCGACGACCTGGCCCTGCGCGAAGGTTACCGCGCGCTGATCGGCGCACTCGAGCGTGACCCGAGCACCTTGCAACGTGAGCCGCTGCGCTATGCCTTGTCGATGCTCGGTCTCGAGCGCCAACTGGCCAAGCGCGACGACCTGCTCGAGACCATTGGCAAACGCCTGCCGCAGATTCAATCCCAGGTGGAACACTTCGGCCCAGCCCACGAAAACGTGATCGCCGCCGTGGGTGCGCTGTACCAGGACACCTTGAGCACCTTGCGCCAGCGGATCCAGGTCCACGGCGACATGCGCAACCTGCAACAACCGAACAACGCCTCGAAAATCCGCGCGCTGCTCCTGGCCGGTATTCGTTCGGCGCGGTTGTGGCGCCAGTTGGGCGGTCATCGTTGGCAGCTGGTCATCAGCCGTCGCAAATTGCTCAAAGAGCTTTACCCGTTGATGCGCAACGAATAAGTCGTATCAACGGGCCCTTTTCAAGCCGTTACGCGTAATACGCCGGTCAGTTGGCAACGGACCGGCGGATTTTTTCATGTATGATACGCGCCCCATTTCGTTGCCCGACTGTCCGAGAACACCCCATGCAGCTCTCTTCGCTCACTGCGGTTTCCCCTGTTGACGGCCGCTACGCCGGCAAAACCCAGGCCCTGCGCCCTATTTTCAGCGAATACGGCCTGATCCGTGCTCGTGTACTGGTTGAAGTGCGCTGGCTCCAGCGCCTGGCCGCTCACCCCGCCATCAGCGAAGTGCCGGCGTTCTCCGCCGAAGCCAACGCCGTGCTCAACACCCTGGCGGAAAACTTCTCCCTGGAACACGCTGAGCGTGTCAAAGAGATCGAGCGCACCACCAACCACGACGTAAAAGCCATCGAGTACCTGCTCAAGGAACAGGCGGCCAAGCTGCCGGAACTGGCCCAGGTCAGCGAGTTCATCCACTTTGCCTGCACCAGCGAGGACATCAACAACCTGTCCCATGCCCTGATGCTGCGCGAAGGCCGTGATGACGTCATGCTGCCGCTGATGCGCCAGACCGCCGAAGCTATCCGCGAACTGGCGATCCGTTTCGCCGCCGTGCCGATGCTATCGCGCACCCACGGCCAGCCGGCGTCGCCGACCACCCTGGGCAAAGAACTGGCCAACGTGGTGTACCGCCTGGAGCGCCAAATCGCACAGGTCGCCGCCGTGCCATTACTGGGCAAGATCAACGGCGCTGTCGGCAACTACAACGCGCACCTGTCGGCCTACCCCGAGATCGACTGGGAAGCCAATGCCCGCGCCTTCATCGAAGACGAGCTGGGCCTGGGCTTCAACCCGTACACGACGCAGATCGAACCGCACGACTACATCGCCGAGCTGTTCGACGCCATTGCACGCTTCAACACCATCCTGATCGACTTCGATCGCGATATCTGGGGCTACATCTCCCTGGGCTACTTCAAGCAGCGCACTATTGCCGGCGAAATCGGTTCGTCGACCATGCCGCACAAGGTCAACCCGATCGACTTCGAAAACTCCGAAGGCAACCTCGGCATCGCCAACGCCCTGTTCCAGCACCTGGCCAGCAAGTTGCCGATCTCCCGCTGGCAGCGCGACCTGACCGACTCCACCGTACTGCGCAACCTCGGCGTCGGCTTTGCCCACAGCGTGATCGCGTACGAAGCCAGCCTCAAAGGCATCAGCAAGCTTGAGCTCAACGAGCAGAAGATCGCCGCTGACCTGGACGCTTGCTGGGAAGTGCTGGCCGAGCCGATCCAGACCGTGATGCGCCGCTATAACATCGAAAACCCGTACGAGAAGCTCAAAGAGTTGACGCGTGGCAAGGGCATCAGCCCTGAAGCGCTGCAAACTTTCATCGACGGCCTGGACATGCCAGCCGCTGCCAAGGCCGAGCTGAAACTGCTCACCCCGGCCAACTACATCGGCAACGCCGTGGCCCAAGCCAAACGCATCTGATTACCGCAAGACCCCTGAGACGCCCGGCCGCGCCGGGCGTTTTTATTCCAGTCTGAAAAGTGCTTTTTTTCAATAGGTTACACATGAATCCTGATATCCCTCTTCAACTTCTGGGCGGCATCACGGCACGGGAGTTCCTGCGCGACTACTGGCAGAAAAAACCCCTGCTGATCCGCCAGGCCATCCCTGACTTCGAAAGCCCGATCGACGCCGACGAACTGGCCGGCCTCGCCTTGGAAGAGGAAGTCGAGTCGCGCCTGGTGATCGAGCATGGCGAACGCCCATGGGAGCTGCGTCGCGGTCCGTTCGCCGAAGACACCTTCAGCACCCTGCCTGAGCGCGAGTGGACCCTGCTGGTACAAGCGGTCGACCAGTTCGTGCCGGAAGTGGCCGATCTGCTGGAGCAGTTCCGCTTCCTGCCGAGCTGGCGCATCGACGACGTGATGATCAGTTTCGCTGCGCCGGGCGGCAGCGTGGGTCCGCACTTCGACAACTACGATGTGTTCCTGCTGCAGGCCCAGGGCAAGCGCAACTGGAAGATCGGCCAAATGTGCAGCTCCGAAAGCCCGCTGCTGCAACACGCCGACCTGCGCATCCTCGCCGAATTCGAAGAAAGCGCCGAGTGGGTACTGGAACCGGGCGACATGCTCTATCTGCCGCCACGCCTGGCACACTTCGGTATCGCTGAAGATGACTGCATGACCTACTCGGTCGGTTTCCGTGCACCGAGCGCCGCTGAAGTGCTGACCCACTTCACCGACTTCCTCAGCCAGTACCTGACCGACGAAGAGCGCTACACCGACGCCGACGCCCAACCAGCCGGCGACCCGCACCAGATCCAGAGCGACGCCCTGGACCGTCTCAAGAGCCTGCTGGCCGAGCACATGAGCGACGAGCGCATGCTGCTGACCTGGTTTGGCCAGTTCATGACCGAGCCGCGCTACCCGGAACTGGTTACCGGACCGGAAGACCTGTCGGAAGAAGACGTGGTGAACAGCCTGGAAGACGGTGCCGTGCTGATTCGCAACCCGAGCGCGCGCCTGGCCTGGTCGGAAGTGGACGACGACCTGCTGCTGTTCGCCAGCGGCCAGAGTCGCTACCTGCCGGGCAAACTGCGCGAGCTGCTGAAGCTGATCTGCGCCGCCGACGCGCTGCACATCGAGAACCTCAGCCCATGGCTGGCGGACGAAGATGGCCGCGACCTGTTGTGCGAACTGGTCAAACAAGGAAGCCTGGGGTTTGCCGATGAATAAAATTCACGTAAGTGTCGCGGACTGGCAAAAGGATATCGCCGAGATTCGGCGCATTCGTGAAGCGGTATTTATCGCCGAACAATCGGTCCCACCAGAACTGGAGTGGGACGCAGACGACGCAGATGCAGTGCATTTCCTCGCATACGAGGGCGACTTCCCGATTGGCACCGCTCGCCTGCTGCCCAGCGGCGAGATCGGTCGCGTGTCGGTCCTCAAGGACTGGCGCGGGCTGAAGGTCGGCGACAAGCTGATGGAAGCCGTGATTGGCGAGGCCGAGAAACGCGGCCAGACCAAACAGTTCCTCAGCGCGCAGGTCTATGCGGCACCGTTCTATGAGCGACTGGGCTTCAAGATCACCAGCGAGGAATTCCTGGAAGTCGGGATTCCGCATGTCGACATGGTGCGCGGGGGCTGATCCCCGTGGCGAGCGGGCTTGCCCCGCGCTGGGCTGCGTAGCAGCCCCAAAAACCAGACGCCGCGCTCTTTCTGAAGGAACGCGGCGTTTTTTATTGGGGCTGCTACGCAGCCCAACGCGGGGCAAGCCCGCTCGCCACGACAGACTTACCCACTACAGCAGGCTTGATCCTCACTAAACTTGCGACCTGCCAGGCCGACAAACTGGCACTATCAAGCCTAAATGACTCGCAGAGATAACGGACATGTCCCTTCGCACCCTACTCACCGCTCTCCTCCTGACCGCCAGTTGCACGGCATTGGCCGACACCGAAGTCGTCAACCTGAGCAACCGTACCAGCGCCGACCTACTGCCCGTGGCGCAGAACTTCATCGGCAAGGACGGTACCGTCAGCGCCTACGGCAACCAACTGATCGTGAATGCCGCCCCCGGCAAGATCCAGGACCTGCGCGCCCTGCTCGCCCAACTGGACACGCCGGCCAAACGCCTGCTGATCACCGTCGATACCAATGAAAACAACCAGCAGAACAGCGGCGACAGCCAGACGCGCATCATCAGCTACGGCACCGCCAGCCGCGAGGGCGGCATCCAGCAGATCCAGGCCAGCGAAGGCGTACCCGCGTTGATCCAGGTCGGCCAGAGCGTCCCCCTGACCACCACGCAGCCCGATGCCTACGGCCGCCCGCAGAACCAGACCCAGTACCGCAACGTCACTCAGGGCTTCTACGTCACCGCCAGCGTCACCGGCGACACCGTGCACCTGGCGATCAGTACCAACCGTGACCGCATGAGCCAGGAACGTGCCGATGTAGTGAACGTGCAAAGTACCGACACAACCGTCAGCGGCCGCCTGGGCGAATGGATCCCCCTGGCCGGCATCAACCGTGAGACCCAGGCCGATAAATCCTCCACAACCCGCAGCTACTCTACTCAGGGCCGTGACGACCTGACTTTGCGGGTTAAGGTCGACACCCTGAACTGAAGCACCAAAAACTGACTGACGAGTCGTATTAGACTAAAGATGTAGTGCTATAAAAAAAGCACTACAAAACATTTGACGATCCAAAAAAGCCTGTGCATGATGGCCTCGCTCCCGCTAATCAGGGGCCCTGGCAAGGGCCTTCGGATCGACGCTCCAAGCTACCCACCCGAGCCGATTCGTGTCTGTACCGCCCACAAGGTGTGTTTGACGAGGTTGCGACTGGAACGAAGTTGTCCCGAGGGACGGAAGCTAACCAGGTAACCCGGCTACACACTGATGGATCGTACAAAGGCCCACGATGCCCGAAGACCGTTCGCAGTTCGCCCTTACCTGCTCAACTCCCCCCTTGAGCCATCGTTCATCCCGTCGCCATCCCCGCCGAACTTGACTTGAACACCCAAGCTTCTGGTCAGCGAGCAGCCACAACCACGCATTCACTACGTGGCTGGCAAATGGAATTTTCCACCTAGACCTATGCGACGAGGTTTTCCCCCATGGCACTGACACGCGAACAGCAAATTGCAGCCCTTGAAAAAGACTGGGCTGAAAACCCACGCTGGAAAGGCGTAACCCGCGCTTATTCCGCTGCTGACGTCGTCCGCCTGCGTGGCTCGGTTCAACCTGAGCACACCTTTGCAAAACTCGGCGCCGAGAAGCTGTGGAACCTGGTGACCCAGGGCGCCAAGCCTTCCTTCCGTCCCGACAAAGATTTCGTCAACTGCATGGGCGCCCTCACTGGCGGCCAGGCAGTCCAACAGGTAAAAGCCGGTATCCAGGCGATCTACCTGTCCGGCTGGCAAGTGGCAGCGGACAACAACTCCGCTGAATCCATGTACCCCGACCAATCGCTGTACCCGGTGGACTCCGTACCGACCGTGGTCAAGCGCATCAACAACTCGTTCCGTCGCGCCGACCAGATCCAGTGGAAAGCCGGCAAAGGCCCGGGCGACGAAGGCTACATCGACTACTTCGCACCGATCGTGGCTGACGCCGAAGCCGGTTTCGGCGGCGTACTGAACGCCTACGAGCTGATGAAGAGCATGATCGAGGCTGGCGCCGCCGGCGTGCACTTCGAAGACCAACTGGCCTCGGTGAAAAAATGCGGCCACATGGGCGGCAAGGTACTGGTGCCGACCCAGGAAGCCGTACAGAAGCTGACCGCTGCCCGCCTGGCGGCTGACGTTGCCGGTACACCGACCATCATCCTGGCCCGTACCGACGCCAACGCCGCCGACCTGCTGACATCGGACTGCGACCCGTACGACCAACCGTTCGTCACTGGCGAACGCACCCAGGAAGGCTTCTACAAAGTACGCGCCGGTCTTGACCAGGCAATCGCCCGCGGCCTGGCCTACGCGCCGTACGCCGACCTGATCTGGTGCGAAACCGCCAAGCCGGACCTGGCTGAAGCCCGTCGCTTTGCTGAAGCGATCAAAAAGGAATACCCGGACCAACTGCTGTCCTACAACTGCTCGCCTTCCTTCAACTGGAAGAAAAACCTGGACGACGCGACCATCGCCAAGTTCCAGCGCGAACTGTCCGCCATGGGCTACAAGCACCAGTTCATCACCCTGGCCGGCATTCACAACATGTGGCACAGCATGTTCAACCTGGCGCACGACTACGCCCGCAACGACATGACCGCCTACGTGAAGCTGCAAGAGCAAGAGTTCGCTGACGCCGCCAAGGGCTACACCTTCGTGGCTCACCAGCAGGAAGTGGGTACCGGCTACTTCGACGACATGACCACCGTGATCCAGGGCGGCACCTCGTCCGTGACCGCACTGACCGGCTCGACCGAAGAAGAACAGTTCCACTGAGTGCATGAGCACACGGCCATCGCGGACCCGATAAAGAGCTAACCGCAGTGCCGCACGATCTGACGCCCCGACTGGTTCGGGGCGTTTTTTTGCCTGAGCGATCCGCCCCAGGTCAATGAGCCCCCAAATGTGGGAGGAGGGCCTGCCCTGATGCCTGTCAGTCCAGAAGGAGCACCCTAACTGTGGCGAGCGGGCTTGCCCCGCGCTGGGCTGCGAAGCAGCCCCGTTACAGGCGATGTGTTTTCAACTGACACACCGCGATGCCTGGTTTTGGGGCCGCTTCGCAGCCCAACGCGGGGCAAGCCCGCTCGCCACAGGTGACTGTTTGCTCGTTCTATCTCTTAACTGACAAGCCCCCCCCCACACCCCGGGAACGCATGCAACCTGAATATTTTTTACAAAACATTGATCCAGCGCGGTATTCGCTGCAAATAAATCGGTTAAAAGATCCGCTCCGGCAACTAGCGGAAATCAACCAAGTAACGGCAACTTCCCCCGCTACACCATCAGCACCTGCTTAAAACCCACCCAAACAATATTCATTATCATTTAGAACAAGAAAGCTTCGTTACAGGTTAAACAAAACACATTTGATCAAATGCCCGCTAATGCCCACTATGCAAGGGCTGCAGCCCCAAGGAGGTGCACTATGTGCTTATTCCCGCGAATAATTTCGCTATAGGAATTTTACTTGCCCGGTGTTTAGCCATAAAATCAACGCGATTGATTGCGCTGCGACATATCGTCACTGCATCGTTACTTTTTCGAGCTCAGAGACCTTTGCTCTCTGTTAAGGATTTCCAGCATGACCGAAGCGACAGGACTCATGGCCCACAACTGGGGCTTTGCCATTTTCCTCCTCGGTGTTGTCGGCCTTTGTGCCTTCATGCTTGGCGTCTCCAGCCTCCTCGGGTCAAAAGCCTGGGGCCGCAGCAAAAACGAACCGTTCGAGTCCGGCATGCTACCCACAGGTGGCGCCCGCTTGCGGCTCTCAGCCAAATTCTATCTGGTCGCGATGCTCTTCGTGATCTTCGATATCGAAGCCCTCTTTCTCTTTGCCTGGTCTGTGTCCGTCCGCGAAAGCGGCTGGACCGGATTCGTCGAAGCCCTCGTTTTCATAGCAATTCTGTTGGCAGGCCTTGTCTACCTATTTCGAGTGGGCGCCCTTGACTGGGCTCCGGAAGCTCGTCGCAAGCGGCAAGCGAAGCTGAAACAATGAGGCTTTGGCGATGCAATACAATCTCACCAGGATCGACCCGGATGCTCCTAACGAGCAGTACCCCATCGGCGAACGGGAAACCGTTTCCGACCCGTTAGAAGACCAAGTCCACAAAAACATCTACATGGGCAAGCTGGAAGACGTGCTGAGTGGCGCGGTCAACTGGGGACGTAAGAACTCCCTGTGGCCGTACAACTTCGGTCTGTCCTGCTGCTACGTGGAAATGACCACCGCCTTCACGGCGCCCCACGACATCGCACGCTTCGGCGCCGAAGTCATCCGGGCATCACCGCGCCAGGCGGATTTCATGGTTATCGCCGGAACCTGCTTTATCAAGATGGCGCCGATCATTCAGCGTCTCTACGAGCAAATGCTCGAGCCAAAGTGGGTTATCTCCATGGGTTCGTGCGCCAACTCCGGTGGCATGTACGACATCTACTCCGTGGTTCAGGGGGTGGACAAGTTCCTGCCCGTGGACGTCTACGTGCCTGGCTGCCCGCCCCGCCCTGAAGCATTCCTGCAAGGCTTGATGCTGTTGCAGGAATCGATTGGCAAGGAGCGTCGCCCACTTTCCTGGGTTGTCGGAGATCAAGGCGTTTACCGCGCCGAGATGCCGTCACAAAAGGAACAGCGCCGCGAACAGCGTATTCAGGTCACCAACCTGCGCAGCCCCGACGAAGTCTGATCCAGAACCGATTCTTTTATAGAACGAAAACCTGGCTTCATTCTTTACGTTGACCGAAAGCGATAAAAAACCATGACTACAGGCAGTGCTCTGTACATCCCGCCTTACAAGGCAGACGACCAGGATGTGGTCGTCGAACTCAATAACCGTTTCGGCCCTGATGCCTTCACCGCCCAGGCCACACGCACCGGCATGCCGGTGCTGTGGGTGGCACGTGCCAAGCTCGTCGAAGTCCTGACCTTCCTGCGCAACCTGCCCAAGCCGTACGTCATGCTCTATGACCTGCATGGCGTGGACGAGCGTCTGCGCACCAAGCGCCAGGGGCTGCCGAGCGGCGCCGATTTCACCGTGTTCTATCACCTGCTGTCGATCGAACGTAACAGCGACGTGATGATCAAGGTCGCCCTGTCCGAGAGCGACCTGAGCATTCCCACCGTGACCGGTATCTGGCCGAACGCCAGCTGGTACGAGCGTGAAGTCTGGGACATGTTCGGCATCGACTTCCCCGGCCACCCGCACCTGACGCGCATCATGATGCCGCCGACCTGGGAAGGTCACCCGCTGCGCAAGGACTTCCCTGCCCGCGCCACCGAATTCGACCCGTTCAGCCTCAACCTCGCCAAGCAACAGCTGGAAGAGGAGGCTGCACGCTTCCGTCCGGAAGACTGGGGCATGAAGCGTTCCGGCGCCAACGAGGACTACATGTTCCTCAACCTGGGTCCGAACCACCCTTCGGCCCACGGTGCCTTCCGTATCATCCTGCAACTGGACGGCGAAGAGATCGTCGACTGCGTGCCCGACATCGGCTACCACCACCGTGGCGCCGAGAAGATGGCCGAGCGTCAGTCCTGGCACAGCTTCATCCCGTACACCGACCGTATCGACTACCTCGGCGGCGTGATGAACAACCTGCCGTACGTGCTCTCGGTCGAGAAGCTGGCCGGCATCAAGGTACCGGACCGCGTCGACACCATCCGCATCATGATGGCCGAGTTCTTCCGGATCACCAGCCACCTGCTGTTCCTGGGTACCTATATCCAGGACGTCGGCGCCATGACCCCGGTGTTCTTCACCTTCACCGACCGTCAGCGCGCCTACAAGGTCATCGAAGCCATCACCGGTTTCCGCCTGCACCCGGCCTGGTACCGCATCGGCGGCGTGGCCCACGACCTGCCGAACGGCTGGGAACGCCTGGTCAAGGAATTCATCGACTGGATGCCCAAGCGCCTGGACGAGTACCAGAAAGCCGCGCTGGACAACAGCATCCTCAAGGGCCGCACCATCGGCGTCGCCGCCTACAACACCAAAGAGGCCCTGGAATGGGGCGTCACCGGGGCCGGCCTGCGTTCCACCGGCTGCGATTTCGACCTGCGTAAAGCACGCCCGTACTCCGGCTACGAGAACTTCGAGTTCGAAGTACCGCTGGCGGCCAACGGCGATGCCTACGACCGTTGCATCGTGCGCGTCGAAGAAATGCGCCAGAGCCTGAAGATCATCGAGCAGTGCATGCGCAACATGCCGGCAGGTCCCTACAAGGCGGATCACCCGCTGACCACGCCGCCGCCGAAAGAGCGCACCCTGCAGCACATCGAAACCCTGATCACGCACTTCCTGCAAGTTTCGTGGGGCCCGGTAATGCCGGCCAACGAATCCTTCCAGATGATCGAAGCGACCAAGGGTATCAACAGTTATTACCTGACGAGCGATGGCGGCACCATGAGCTACCGCACCCGGATTCGCACCCCAAGCTTCGCCCACTTGCAGCAGATCCCTTCGGTGATCAAAGGCGAGATGGTCGCGGACTTGATTGCGTACCTGGGTAGTATCGATTTCGTTATGGCCGACGTGGACCGCTAAGCATGAACAGCACGCTTATCCAGACAGACCGTTTCACCTTGAGTGAAACCGAGCGCTCGGCCATCGAGCACGAGCTGCATCACTACGAAGACCCGCGCGCGGCGTCGATCGAAGCCTTGAAGATCGTCCAGAAGGAACGTGGCTGGGTGCCGGACGGCGCCCTCTACGCCATCGGCGAGATCCTTGGCATTCCTGCCAGCGACGTTGAAGGCGTGGCCACGTTCTACAGCCAGATCTTCCGCCAGCCGGTTGGCCGCCACATCATTCGCGTGTGCGACAGCATGGTCTGCTACATCGGTGGCCACGAGTCGGTGGTCAGCGAGATCCAGAACAAACTGGGCATCGGCCTCGGCCAGACCACCCCGGACGGCCGCTTCACGCTGCTGCCGGTGTGCTGCCTGGGCAACTGCGACAAGGCGCCGGCGTTGATGATCGACGACGACACATTCGGTGACGTGCAGCCTGCTGGCGTGACCCAATTGCTCGAGGGCTACCCATGACCCTGACTTCCTTCGGCCCGGCCAACCTGATCAAGCGTTCGGCCGAAACCCACCCGCTGACCTGGCGCCTGCGTGACGACGGCGAGCCGGTATGGCTCGACGAGTACCAGGCCAAGAACGGTTACGCCGCTGCGCGCAAAGCCTTCGCCGACATGAGCCAGGACGACATCGTCCAGACGGTGAAAGACGCCGGCCTCAAGGGTCGCGGCGGTGCAGGCTTCCCCACCGGCGTGAAGTGGGGCCTGATGCCCAAAGACGAATCCATCAACATCCGCTACCTGCTGTGCAACGCGGATGAAATGGAGCCCAACACCTGGAAAGACCGCATGCTGATGGAGCAACTGCCCCATCTGCTGATCGAAGGCATGCTGATCAGCGCCCGCGCGCTGAAAACCTACCGTGGCTATATCTTCCTGCGCGGCGAATACACCACCGCCGCCAAGCACCTCAACCGTGCCGTGGAAGAAGCCAAGGCCGCTGGCCTGCTGGGCAAGAACATCCTTGGTTCGGGTTTTGACTTCGAACTGTTCGTGCACACCGGCGCCGGGCGTTACATCTGCGGTGAAGAAACCGCACTGATCAACTCCCTCGAAGGCCGCCGCGCCAACCCACGCTCCAAGCCGCCCTTCCCTGCCGCCGTGGGCGTGTGGGGCAAGCCGACCTGCGTGAACAACGTCGAGACCCTGTGCAACGTGCCGGCGATCATCGCCGACGGCGTGGACTGGTACAAATCGTTGGCTCGCGAAGGCAGTGAAGACATGGGCACCAAGCTCATGGGCTTCTCCGGCAAGGTCAAGAACCCTGGCCTGTGGGAACTGCCGTTCGGCGTGACCGCGCGCGAGCTGTTCGAGGACTACGCCGGCGGCATGCGCGACGGCTACACCTTGAAAGCCTGGCAACCAGGCGGCGCCGGTACCGGTTTCCTGCTTCCTGAGCACCTCGACGCACAAATGTATGCCGGCGGCATCGGCAAGGTCGGCACCCGGATGGGGACCGGCCTGGCGATGGCAGTCGACAACACCGTGAACATGGTCTCGCTGCTGCGCAACATGGAGCAGTTCTTTGCCCGTGAATCCTGCGGTTTCTGCACCCCATGCCGCGACGGTTTGCCGTGGAGCGTCAAGCTGCTGATGGCCCTGGAAAACGGCGAAGGCCGCGAGGGTGACATCGAGACCCTGCTGGGCCTGGTCGGTTTCCTCGGCCCAGGCAAGACCTTCTGTGCTCACGCACCGGGCGCCGTAGAGCCATTGGGCAGCGCAATCAAATACTTCCGCTCGGAGTTCGAAGCCGGCATCGCGCCCACCAGCGCCGCCGTCCCGCCTCTGGCAAGGCCGATCATAGTCGGCGCGTAACGCTTAAACAGGCGAAGGGTCCGTGCCCTTCGCCTTGTCATGTGCTGACGCCTTGATGGCTGTGTTGATGCACATGAATAACAAGATTCCATTAGCCACGCCCGCTGACAACGGGCCAACGAAGAACTTTGAACCATGGCCACTATCCACGTAGACGGCAAAGCGCTCGAAGTCGATGGGGCGGACAACCTGTTACAGGCGTGTCTGTCACTCGGCCTCGATATCCCGTATTTCTGCTGGCACCCCGCGCTTGGTAGCGTCGGTGCCTGTCGCCAGTGTGCGGTCAAGCAGTACACCGACGAGAACGACACCCGTGGTCGTATCGTCATGTCCTGCATGACCCCTGCCACCGACAACACCTGGATCTCCATCGACGATGAAGAATCCAAGGCGTTCCGCGCCAGCGTTGTCGAATGGCTGATGACCAACCACCCCCACGACTGCCCGGTCTGTGAGGAAGGCGGTCACTGTCACCTGCAAGACATGACGGTGATGACCGGCCACAACGAGCGCCGTTATCGCTTCACCAAGCGCACCCACCAGAACCAGGACCTCGGCCCGTTCATTTCCCACGAAATGAACCGCTGCATCGCCTGCTATCGTTGCGTGCGCTTCTATAAAGACTACGCCGGCGGCACCGACCTCGGCGTTTTCGGCGCCCACGATAACGTGTACTTCGGTCGCGTCGAGGACGGCGTGCTGGAAAGCGAATTCTCCGGCAACCTCACCGAGGTCTGCCCGACCGGTGTCTTCACCGACAAGACGCACTCCGAGCGCTACAACCGCAAGTGGGACATGCAGTTCGCACCGAGCATCTGCCATGGCTGCTCCAGCGGTTGCAACATCTCCCCGGGCGAGCGCTACGGTGAACTGCGTCGCATCGAAAACCGCTTCAACGGTTCGGTCAACCAGTACTTCCTGTGCGACCGTGGCCGTTTCGGCTATGGCTACGTCAACCGCGAAGACCGCCCACGCCAGCCCCTGCTGGCCGGCGGCGCCAAGCTGAGCACCGATGAGGCCCTCGATAAGGCCGCTGACCTGCTGCGCGGGCGCAATATCGTCGGTATCGGTTCGCCCCGCGCCAGCCTCGAAAGCAACTACGCGTTGCGCGAACTGGTCGGCGCCGAGCACTTCTACTCCGGTATCGAAGCCGGTGAACTGGAACGTATCCGCCTGGTCCTGCAAGTGCTGAACGACAGCCCGCTGCCAGTGCCGAACATGCGCGACATCGAAGACCACGACGCGATCTTCGTGCTCGGTGAAGACCTGACCCAGACCGCCGCGCGTATCGCGCTGTCCCTGCGTCAATCAGTCAAAGGCAAGGCCGAAGACATGGCCGACGCCATGCGCGTACAGCCTTGGCTCGACGCTGCGGTGAAAAACATCGGCCAGCACGCGCTGAACCCGCTGTTTATCGCAAGCATCGCTGAAACCAAGCTCGACGATATCGCCGAAGAATGCGTACACGCCGCCCCTGACGACCTGGCCCGCATCGGTTTCGCCGTGGCCCACGCCCTCGATGCCAGCGCGCCTGCCGTCGAAGGCCTGGACGCTGAAGCGCTGGCACTTGCCCAACGCATCGCCGACGCCCTGCTGGCAGCCAAGCGCCCACTGATCATTGCCGGGACCTCCCTGGCGTCCAAGGCGTTGATCGAAGCCGCCGCCAACATCGCCAAGGCCCTGAAGCTGCGTGACAAGAACGGCTCCATCAGCCTGGTCGTGCCGGAAGCCAACAGCCTTGGCCTGGCCATGCTCGGGGGCGAGTCCCTGGACGCGGCCCTGCAAGCGGTCACCGACGGCAAGGCCGACGCGATCGTGGTACTGGAAAACGACCTGTACACCCGCACCGATTCGGCCAAGGTCGATGCCGCGCTGAACGCCGCCAAGGTGCTGATCGTGGCCGACCACCAGAAGACCGCGACCAGCGAGCGTGCCGACCTGGTACTGCCGGCCGCGACCTTCGCCGAAGGCGACGGTACCCTGGTCAGCCAGGAAGGCCGCGCCCAGCGCTTCTTCCAGGTGTTCGATCCGAAGTACATGGACGCCAGCATCCTGGTTCACGAAGGCTGGCGCTGGCTGCATGCCTTGCGCTCGACCCTGCTGAACCAGCCGCTGGACTGGACCCAGCTCGACCACGTCACCGCAGCTGTCGCCGCAAGTGCACCGCAACTGGCACGTATCGTCGACGCCGCACCGTCCGCCGCGTTCCGCATCAAGGGCTTGAAACTCGCCCGTGAACCGCTGCGCTACTCCGGTCGTACCGCCATGCGCGCCGATATCAGCGTGCACGAACCGCGCACCCCGCAAGATAACGACACCGCATTCGCCTTCTCCATGGAAGGTTACTCGGGCTCCGTCGAGCCACGTCAGCAGGTGCCGTTTGCCTGGTCGCCGGGCTGGAACTCGCCGCAGGCCTGGAACAAGTTCCAGGACGAAGTCGGTGGTCATATCCGCGCTGGCGACCCAGGCACCCGCCTGATCGAAACCCAGGGCGATGCGCTGAACTGGTTCGCCGCCGTACCGCGTCCGTTCAATCCGGCCCCCGGTACTTGGCAGGTCGTGCCGTTCTTCCACCTGTTCGGCAGCGAAGAAACCTCTTCCAAAGCCGCGCCGGTGCAAGAGCGCATTCCCGCTGCCTATGTATCCGTGGCCAAGTCCGAAGCCGACCGCCTGGGCGTCAACGACGGCGCCCTGCTCAGCCTGAACGTGGCCGGCCAGACCCTGCGTCTGCCGCTGCGCATCAACGAAGCGTTGGGTGCCGGCCTGGTTGCACTGCCTAAAGGTTTCGCCGGTATTCCCGCGGCAATCTTTGGCAAAACCGTTGACGGTCTGCAGGAGGCAGCGCAATGACCTGGTTCACCCCTGAAGTGATCGACGTGATCATCTCGGTCGTCAAGGCCATCGTGATCCTGTTGGCCGTGGTCGTCGCGGGCGCCCTGCTCAGCTTCGTCGAACGTCGCCTGCTGGGCTGGTGGCAGGACCGCTACGGTCCGAACCGCGTTGGCCCGTTCGGCATGTTCCAGATCGCTGCCGACATGCTGAAAATGTTCTTCAAGGAAGACTGGACCCCGCCGTTTGCCGACAAGGTGATCTTCACCCTGGCACCGGTCGTGGCCATGAGCGCCTTGCTGATTGCCTTCGCGATCATCCCGATCACCCCGACCTGGGGCGTGGCGGACCTGAACATCGGCCTGCTGTTCTTCTTCGCCATGGCGGGTTTGTCGGTCTACGCGGTGCTGTTCGCCGGCTGGTCGAGTAATAACAAGTTCGCCCTGCTCGGCAGCTTGCGTGCCTCGGCCCAGACCGTGTCCTACGAAGTGTTCATGGGCCTCGCGCTGATGGGCATCGTGGTGCAGGTCGGCTCGTTCAACATGCGCGACATCGTCGAGTACCAGGCGCAGAACCTGTGGTTCATCATTCCGCAGTTCTTTGGCTTCTGTACCTTCTTCATCGCTGGCGTGGCCGTGACTCACCGTCACCCGTTCGACCAGCCGGAAGCGGAACAGGAACTGGCCGACGGTTACCACATTGAATACGCCGGCATGAAATGGGGCATGTTCTTCGTCGGTGAGTACATCGGCATCATCTTGATCTCGGCCCTGCTGGTCACGCTGTTCTTCGGCGGCTGGCACGGTCCATTCGGCATCCTGCCGCAGCTGGCGTTCTTCTGGTTCTTCCTGAAGACCGCGTTCTTCATCATGCTGTTTATCCTGCTGCGCGCTTCCATTCCGCGTCCACGATACGACCAGGTGATGGATTTCAGCTGGCGTTTCTGCCTGCCGCTGACCCTGATCAATTTGCTGGTGACTGCTGCCGTTGTGTTGTTGAACACGCCAGCGGGCGCGGTTCAGTGAGGATTTGACCCATGTTCAAATATATTGGCGACATCGTTAAGGGTACCGGTACCCAGTTGCGAAGCCTGGTGATGGTGTTCGGTCACGGCTTCCGCAAACGCGACACCCTGCAATACCCGGAAGAAGCGGTGTACCTGCCGCCGCGCTATCGCGGCCGCATCGTGCTGACCCGCGACCCCGATGGCGAAGAGCGTTGCGTAGCCTGCAACCTGTGCGCCGTGGCGTGCCCGGTGGGTTGCATCTCCCTGCAGAAAGCTGAAACCGAAGACGGTCGCTGGTACCCGGACTTCTTCCGCATCAACTTCTCGCGCTGCATTTTCTGCGGCCTGTGCGAGGAAGCTTGCCCGACCACCGCGATCCAGCTCACACCGGATTTCGAGATGGCCGAGTTCAAACGTCAGGACCTGGTGTACGAGAAAGAAGATCTGCTGATCTCTGGTCCCGGTAAAAACCCTGATTACAACTTCTATCGTGTTGCAGGTATGGCCGTTGCCGGTAAGCCGAAGGGCGCCGCACAAAACGAAGCCGAGCCGATCAACGTGAAGAGCTTGCTGCCTTAAGGAAGAAAGATGGAATTCGCTTTCTATTTCGCATCGGGTATCGCGGTTGTGTCCACGCTTCGCGTGATCACCAACACCAACCCCGTGCACGCCCTGCTCTACCTGATCATTTCGCTGATCGCCGTGGCCATGACCTTCTTCAGCCTCGGCGCACCGTTCGCCGGTGTCCTGGAAGTGATCGCCTACGCCGGCGCCATCATGGTGCTGTTCGTGTTTGTGGTGATGATGCTCAACCTCGGGCCGGCTTCGGTCGCCCAGGAGCGCGTCTGGCTCAAGCCCGGCATCTGGCTCGGCCCGGTCGTCCTCGCAGCCCTGCTGCTGGGTGAACTGCTGTATGTGCTGTTCGCTCACCAGAGCGGCCAGGCCATCGGCCACACCACCGTGGACGCGAAAGCCGTGGGCATCAGCCTGTTCGGCCCGTACCTGCTGGTGGTCGAACTGGCTTCGATGCTGCTGCTCGCCGCAGCCATCACCGCCTTCCACTTGGGCCGCAACGAAGCCAAGGAGCAATGACGATGCCTGCTATCCCTTTGGAGCATGGTCTGGCGGTCGCCGGCATCCTGTTCTGCCTTGGCCTGGTCGGCCTGATGGTCCGCCGTAACATTTTGTTCGTGTTGATGAGCCTGGAAATCATGATGAACGCTGCGGCACTGGCGTTCATCGTGGCGGGTGCACGTTGGGGCCAGCCGGATGGACAAGTCATGTTCATCCTGGTGATCAGCCTGGCAGCCGCCGAGGCCAGTATTGGCCTGGCGATCCTGCTGCAACTGTATCGTCGCTTCCACACGCTTGATATCGACGCTGCCAGTGAGATGCGCGGATGAACATGATCTTTCTGACTTTCGTATTTCCCCTGATCGGTTTCCTGCTGCTGTCGTTCTCCCGTGGACGCTGGTCGGAAAACCTTTCTGCCCTGATCGGCGTGGGTTCCATTGGCCTGTCGGCGATCGTCGCCGCCTACGTCATCTGGCAATTCAACGTCGCGCCACCCGAAGGCGGTCACTACACCCTGGTGCTGTGGCAATGGATGTCGGTGGAGGGCTTCAAGCCCAACTTCGCCCTCTACGTCGACGGCCTGTCGATCACCATGCTCGGCGTGGTGGTGGGCGTGGGCTTCCTGATCCACCTGTTCGCATCCTGGTACATGCGCGGTGAAGCGGGCTACTCGCGCTTCTTCTCGTACACCAACCTGTTTATCGCCAGCATGCTGTTCCTGGTGCTGGGCGATAACCTGTTGTTCCTGTACTTCGGCTGGGAAGGCGTGGGCCTGTGCTCGTACCTGTTGATCGGTTTCTACTACAGCAACCGCAACAACGGTAACGCGGCACTCAAGGCCTTTATCGTCACCCGCATCGGCGACGTGTTCATGGCCATCGGCCTGTTCATCCTGTTCCAACACGTGGGCACGCTGAACATCCAGGAACTGCTGGTGCTGGCACCGCAGAAATTCCAGGTCGGTGACTTCTGGATCACCCTGGCGACCCTGATGCTGCTGGGCGGCGCCGTGGGTAAATCCGCACAGCTGCCGCTGCAAACCTGGCTGGCGGATGCGATGGCCGGCCCTACACCGGTCTCGGCACTGATCCACGCCGCGACCATGGTGACCGCCGGTGTCTACCTGATCGCCCGTACCCACGGCCTGTTCACCCTGGCGCCGGACATCCTGCACCTGGTGGGCGTGGTCGGCGGCGTGACCCTGGTACTGGCCGGCTTCGCCGCGCTGGTGCAGACCGACATCAAGCGTATCCTCGCCTACTCGACCATGAGCCAGATCGGCTACATGTTCCTGGCCCTGGGCGTTGGCGCCTGGGACGCGGCGATCTTCCACCTGATGACCCACGCCTTCTTCAAGGCCCTGTTGTTCCTTGCCTCCGGTGCGGTGATCGTTGCCTGCCACCACGAGCAGAACATCTTCAAGATGGGCGGCCTGTGGAAGAAACTGCCACTGGCCTACGCCAGCTTCATCGTCGGTGGTGCCGCGTTGGCCGCCTTGCCGTTGGTGACCGCCGGTTTCTACTCCAAGGACGAAATCCTCTGGGAAGCCTTTGCCAGCGGTAACCAGAACCTGCTGTATGCAGGCCTGGTCGGTGCATTCATGACCTCGCTGTACACCTTCCGCCTGATCTTCATCACCTTCCACGGTGAAGCCAAGACCGAAGCCCACGCAGGCCATGGCATCTCCCACTGGTTGCCACTGTCGGTGCTGATCATCCTGTCGACCTTCATCGGCGCCCTGATCACCCCGCCACTGGCCGGTGTACTGCCGGAAAGCGCCGGCCATGCCGGTGGCGCCGCCAAGCACAGCCTGGAAATCGCCTCGGGCGCCATTGCCATCGCCGGTATCCTGCTGGCGGCCCTGCTGTTCCTCGGCAAGCGTCGCTTCGTGACCGCCGTGGCCAACAGTGGCATCGGCCGTTTCCTCTCGGCCTGGTGGTTCGCTGCCTGGGGCTTCGACTGGATCTACGACAAACTGTTCGTCAAGCCATACCTGGCCATCAGTCATGTACTGCGTAAAGACCCGCTGGACCAGACCATCGGTTTGATCCCGCGCGCTGCCAAAGGCGGTCACACCGCCCTGAGCCGTACCGAGACGGGCCAACTGCGTTGGTATGCAGCTTCCATGGCGGCCGGTGCCGTGCTGGTGATCGGCGCCATCGTTGTGGTAGCGGTCTGATATGAACTTTGCGAACTTGCGAAAGGAAACGAGCCCGTCATGATTCTGCCCTGGCTAATCCTGATCCCCTTTATCGGCGGCCTGCTCTGCTGGATGGGTGAGCGCTTCAGCGCCACCCTCCCCCGCTGGATTGCGTTGCTGACCATGTCCCTGGAACTCGCTCTCGGCCTCTGGCTGTGGGCCCATGGCGACTATTCATTTGCTCCGGCACCGGGTGTCGATCCGACGTTCGCGCTTGAATTCAAGCACGTGTGGATCCAACGCTTCGGCATCAACGTGCATCTGGCCCTCGACGGCCTGTCGCTGTTGATGATCCTGCTGACCGGCCTGCTGGGTATCCTCTCGGTACTCTGCTCCTGGAAAGAGATCCAGCGTCACGTGGGCTTCTTCCACCTGAACCTGATGTGGATCCTGGGCGGCGTTGTCGGCGTGTTCCTCGCCCTCGACCTGTTCATGTTCTTCTTCTTCTGGGAAATGATGCTGGTGCCGATGTACTTCCTCATCGCGCTCTGGGGTCACAGTTCTTCGGACGGCAAGAAAACCCGGATCTACGCGGCGACCAAGTTCTTCATCTTCACCCAGGCTTCCGGCCTGATCATGTTGGTGGCGATCCTTGGCCTGGTACTGGTCAACTTCAACAGCACGGGCGTGATTACCTTCAACTACGCCGACCTGTTGAAAACCAAGATGTCCCTGACCACCGAGTACATCCTGATGCTGGGCTTCTTCATCGCCTTCGCGGTGAAGCTGCCGGTGGTACCGTTCCACTCCTGGCTGCCTGACGCCCACGCCCAGGCGCCGACCGCGGGTTCCGTGGACTTGGCCGGTATCCTGCTGAAGACCGCTGCGTATGGCCTGCTGCGTTTCGCCCTGCCGCTGTTCCCGAATGCCTCGGCCGAGTTCGCGCCGATCGCCATGACCCTGGGTCTGATCGGGATCTTCTACGGTGCGTTCCTGGCCTTTGCGCAAACCGACATCAAGCGTCTGATCGCCTTCTCGTCTGTTTCCCATATGGGTTTCGTGCTGATCGGCATCTACTCCGGTAGCCAGCTGGCGTTGCAAGGCGCGGTGATCCAGATGCTCGCTCACGGTGTCTCGGCTGCCGCGCTGTTTATCCTCAGTGGCCAGCTGTACGAGCGCCTGCATACCCGTGACATGCGTGAGATGGGTGGCGTGTGGTCGCGCATTGCCTACCTGCCGGCGATCAGCCTGTTCTTCGCCGCCGCGTCCCTGGGCTTGCCGGGTACCGGCAACTTCATCGGCGAGTTCCTGATCCTGATGGGTTCGTTCGTACACACGCCATGGATCAGCGCCATCGCCACCTCCGGCCTGGTGTTCGGTTCGGTCTACTCGCTGATCATGATCCACCGCGCGTACTTCGGTCCGGCCAAGTCCGACACCGTGTTGCACGGGATGGATGCTCGCGAACTGATCATGGTGCTCGGCCTTGCGGTCTTGCTGATCTACATCGGCGTTTACCCGCAACCGTTCCTGGACACTTCTGCCGCAACGATGCATGGCGTGCAGCAGTGGTTCGGCACCGCCTTCTCTCAACTCGCTTCGGCCCGGTAAGAGCGCTATGGAATTCACGATCCAACACTTTATCGCGCTTGCGCCGCTGCTGATCACCAGCCTCACCATCGTGGTGGTGATGCTGGCGATCGCCTGGCGCCGCAATCACTCGCAAACGTTCCTGCTGTCCTGCGCGGGCTTGAACCTGGCCCTGCTGTCGATTATCCCGGCACTCAAGGTCGCACCACTGGCGGTCACCCCGCTGATGATGATCGATGACTTCGCGTTGCTGTATATCGCGCTGATCCTCGTGGCGACCCTGGCCTGCGTCACCCTCGCCCACGCCTACCTCGGCGAAGGCGGCACGGGCTACCCGGGCAACCGCGAAGAGCTGTACCTGCTGATCCTGCTGGCTGCGGCCGGCGGCATCGTGCTGGTCAGCGCGCAGCACCTGGCCGGCTTGTTCATCGGCCTGGAACTGCTGTCGATCCCGACCTACGGCCTGGTGGCCTACGCCTTCTTCAACAAGCGCTCCCTGGAAGCCGGCATCAAGTACATGGTGCTGTCGGCCGCCGGTTCCGCGTTCCTGTTGTTCGGCATGGCCCTGCTCTACGCCGAAGCCGGCAGCCTGAGCTTCACCGGTATCGGTCACGCCCTGGCCGCCACCAACAGCCCCGCGCCGATTGCCCAACTGGGCCTGGCGATGATGCTGATCGGCCTGGCGTTCAAGCTGTCCCTGGTGCCGTTCCACTTGTGGACCCCGGACGTGTACGAAGGCGCCCCGGCGCCGGTCGCCGCGTTCCTGGCCACCGCGTCGAAGGTTGCGGTGTTTGCGGTGATGGTGCGTCTGTTCCAGATCTCTCCTGCCGCCAACACCGGCGTGCTGAGCAACGTGCTGACCGTGATCGCCATTGCGTCGATCCTGTTCGGTAACCTGCTGGCACTGACCCAGAACAACCTCAAGCGTCTGCTGGGTTACTCGTCCATCGCCCACTTCGGCTACCTGCTGATCGCCCTGGTGGCGAGCAAAGGCCTGGCCGTGGAAGCGATCGGCGTGTACCTGGTCACCTACGTGATCACCAGCCTCGGCGCGTTCGGCGTGATCACCCTGATGTCCTCGCCTTACAAAGGCCGTGACGCCGACGCCCTGTACGAATACCGCGGCCTGTTCTGGCGCCGTCCGTACCTGACCGCCGTGCTGACCGTGATGATGCTCTCCCTGGCCGGTATCCCGCTGACCGCGGGCTTCATCGGCAAGTTCTACATCGTCGCTACCGGTGTCGAAGCCCACGAGTGGTGGTTGGTTGCATCCCTGGTGCTGGGCAGTGCCATCGGCGTGTTCTACTACCTGCGCGTGATGGTCACCCTGTACCTGATCGAGCCAAACCTGCGCCGTGTTGACGCCGAGCTGCACTGGGAACAGAAAGCCGGTGGCGTGATGCTGCTGGCCATCGCCCTGCTCGCCTTCTTCCTGGGCGTGTACCCACAACCGTTGCTCACCCTGGTGCAGCACGCGGTGCTGGGCGTTTGATTGCCTAGCGGGATGTCAGTAAACAGAAACGGCGCCTTCGGGCGCCGTTTTGCATGCTGGGGAATGGTTCCAGGCTTCGTTCAAACAATGAGTTCCTGAGCGGTCATCATCAGCTCAGTGCCGACCCGATTTTTTAACGTCTCGATGAAGCGGGTAATTTTTGCATCGATGAACTGCCGTGATGTGTAGACGGCGTAAACATTGCGCTCGTAGGTGTGATACTCAGGCAGAACACGCACGAGCCTGCCTGAACGCAGGTCCTCGATAGCTGAAAAGCCGGCCAGCAAACCTATGCCTGCGCCCTCTCGAATGGCGGACGCCATTGCGTCCATATCATTGACGCTGAAACTCGGGCCCTGGGGGGCGAACGTGGCATCCCCGGCCTTGCTCTTCAATTGCCACTCATCCCGCACATAATCGACGGTGCCCAACAGCAAGCACTGGTGATCATTGAGATCTTCCGGCGTCACAGGGGCCGGGTGTCGTTCCAGATAGGCTGGAGACGCAACCAGCACACAATGGCTAACACCGATTTTTTGGCTGACATACGCTGAATCCGGCAGCGTGCGGGCGATCAGAATAGACACGTCCAATTGGTCTTCCAAAAGGTTAGGCATTCGCTGAGAAAGCAATAAGTCCACGGTGACTTCGGGGAATTCCCGGCGGTACTCCAGCACGGCCGAGGTGACCAACTGCCGCGCCAGCCCCGGCACACAATGCACACGCAATGTCCCCCTGGGTTTCAGCGCGGCATTACTCGCCTCGGCTTCTGCGTTTTCAAGGTCCGCCAGAATCTTGGTACAGCGCTCATAAAAGCGCCGGCCAGCGTCCGTCACCGAAAGACGGCGGGTCGAGCGCTGCAACAGGCGGGTGTCGAGCACGTTTTCCAGCGCGGAAACCGCACGCGAGACATTGCCGACCGTAGAGTCAAGATGGTTAGCCACAGCAGTAAAACTGCCCATCTCAACCACTTTGACGTACACCGACATGTTCGTAAGCTTATCCATCCAGATCTACCTGTCGATCCAATTCCCAACGTTCTTCACTGCAGAAGTACGCCACCAAAAAACACTAACGTCTTGACCTTCGATCCGGACAGTCATCGCCGCATGACGCGTGCGGCAGTGCAGATGCTACACGCTCCTGCCTGTGCTCGATATTCCCTCCAGACACAACAATGATTCCCTCCTGGCCGGCTAAATCAAACGGTTCCCAGTCCATAGACTGGGTTGCACAGGGCGCCTGAACAAGCACTGCCGCGGCACCCCAGGCGCCGAGCTGTATGAACGTTTGATAATCCAACCGAAGGGCAACCCCATGAACACGTCTTACGACCCGCTTTATCTCTTTATCGGTGGTGAATGGATCAGTGCCGAAGGACGCGCAACCGCTGCTGTCGTCAACCCCGCAACCGCACGTGAGATCGGGCGCGTTCCACTCGCCACCACCGACGACCTCAATCACGCCCTCGAAGTGGCGCAACTGAGCTTTGAGCAATGGCGCCAGACCGTACCTGACAAGCGCGCAAAAATTCTCAAACGTGCTGCCGATCTCATCCTGGAGCGCGCCCCCCACATTGCCGAGCAAATGACCCTTGAAGAGGGCAAGCCGCTTGCAGAAAGCCTGGATGAGGTCACGCGTGCGGCTGAATACTTCGAGTGGTTTGCCGAAAGCGCACGCCGCATCGATGGGCGCGTAGTGCCGGCCAATCGTCCCGGTGTGCTGCAACTGGTAAAACGCCAAGCGATCGGTCCTGTCGCTGCGTTCACGCCCTGGAATTTCCCAGCCATTACGCCCGCACGCAAGCTCTCGGCAGCCTTGGCCGCAGGTTGCAGTGTCATCCTCAAGCCAGGGGAAGAAAGCCCCTCCACGGCGCTGGCCCTGGCGCGTGCACTCGACGATGCAGGCTTGCCTAAAGGCGTGTTGCAGGTGGTCTTTGGTGTACCGGATCAGGTTTCCAGCCACCTGATCGCCTCCTCCATCATTCGAAAGGTGACCTTTACGGGTTCGGTTCCCATCGGGCGGCTGCTATCAGCCCGCGCGGCAGAAGGCGTCAAGCCCATCACCCTGGAATTGGGAGGGCACGGGCCAGTGCTGGTATTCGATGACGCCGACGTCGAAAAAGCCGCCGTCGAAGGCGTTGCCAATCGGTTCCGCGGGACTGGCCAAGTCTGCATCTCATCAACGCGGTTTCTGATTCAGCGTGACGTCTACGAAACCTTTGTCGATCACTTTGTGACGGCCACCCTCGCGTTGAACATTGGCGATGGCCTGCTGCCTGGTACCCAGGTTGGACCGCTCGCCAATCCAAGGCAGTTGGCCAAGATGGAAGCGTTGGTGGCTGATGCCGTCGCCAAAGGTGCACGCGTGTTGGCCGGTGGTAAACGCCTGGAATGCAGCGGCTACTTTTTTGAGCCCACCGTGTTGGCGGATGTGCCTATGAGCGCCCGAGTCATGCATGAAGAACCCTTTGGGCCTATCGCCGTACTGATGCCATTCGATCACTTGGCGGATGGTTTGAAGGAGGCAAATCGACTGCCCTACGGACTGTCAGCCTACGCGTTCACGTCCAGCGCTCGAACAGCCATTGACGTCGCTGACGGGTTGGAGGCCGGAATGATCGGCATCAACCAATACCGCATCGTCGCCACGGAACTTCCCTTCGGCGGCATGAAAGAAAGCGGCCACGGTTCGGAAGGCGGCATTGAAGGCATCGAGCACTACCTCACCCACAAATTCATCAGCCAGGCTTAAGGAGACCTCATCATGTCCACGCTCAATTTCAGCAGCCCTCGTGAAGCGGCCCGGGCGTTTACACCCAAGCTGTCGCAATTCGTCGATTCAACGCTGTATCCGCAGATCTGGAGCGACCCGGCATTGTCCCCGCGCGACCGAAGCCTGATCACCGTGGCGGCATTGATTGCCGGCGGTCACTCTGAAGAGTTGCCCGCGCACTTGCGACGGGCAGTCAGCAACGGGGTGACCCATGACGAAATCGCCGCCGCGATCACTCACCTGGCGTTCTACGTAGGCTTTCCAGGCGCCATCACCGCCTCCGCTATCGCCAATGCCACGTTTACCGAATCGGAGAAAAACTGACCATGAAAGCCATCAGCATTAGCGCCTTCGGCGCGGCGGACGTACTTGAACTGGCAGACGCTCCCACCCCTGAAGTCCGCCCGACTGACTTGCTGGTACGGGTCTATGCGGCGGGTGTGAACCGTGCGGATCTGACCCATCGAACAGGTGGCTACGGCCATCCAAATTTCGGTGACTCACCGATCATCGGTCTGGAGATCGCCGGCGAGGTGATTGGCAAAGGTGATGAGGTCAAGGATTTTGAGATCGGAGATCGAGTGATGGGCGTTGTCGGCGGTGGGGCCTACGCCGAGCTTGCACGCATCGACTATCGCATGGCCATGCCTATTCCTGCGCAGTTGGACTATGTGCACGCAGCCGCTATTCCCGAGGTCTTCGTCACCGCCCATGAAGCAATGATGCACCTGGCTCGGCTCAAGTCCGGCGATTCGGTATTGATCCATGCCGCTGCGGGTGGTGTGGGATCTGCCGCCGTGCAACTGGCATACGCCACCGGGGCCACGGTGTATGCGACAACCGACGGCAGCAAGCTGGCGCGTGTCGAACATTTGGGAGCCGATACGGCCATTGACTACAAGACACAGGATTTTGCCCAAGTCATCGCCGATAAAACCCATGGTCGAGGGGTTGATGTCGTCATTGATTTCGTGGGCGAGCCCTACTTCGCACGCAACATCGCTTCCCTTGCCCATGGAGGCCGGCTGGTACAGGTCGGTATCCTGGGCGGAGGCGGTAAGGTAAGCGTAGAACTGGAGCACATCCTTTACCGTCACTTGCAAATCATCGGTACGGTCATGAAGTCCCGTACACAGCCAGAGAAGCACGACATGATCAAGCGCTTCCGCGCGCATTGGCTTGATCGCTTCGAGGGCGCCGGAAGTCTGGAGCCGGTCGTTGACAGCACGTTCCCGCTGTCTCGTGCGGCCGATGCCCATCGCCGAATGGAATCATCCGAGAATGTTGGAAAAATCATTCTGACGATGCAACCGGCTGACTTGGTTTAAGCCCGGCAGCAGGTTGCCACCCTAAAAAACGTTGTTGGTGAGTTTCCCGTCAAGCTCGTTGATTTCCGGTTCGTCGCGCGCTTACGGACGCCCCAGGATTAAGCCCTCCAGCGCTTCGCGAAGTTGCGGATGCGTTGGCAGGCGAATACCGAAGGTATCGTGCAGCACCCTCGACAATTCGTCGGCACTGTCTATCCGGTGTTTTTCGCTGGGGCGATCCAGGGTGTGAATCGCATAGTCAGCGTTGTTCAAGGTGTGGCGTCGACCGGGCGCCAGCAGCGCCACTTTCAACTGGCCGAGAAACGGCGAACCTGGGTGGGTGGAGACGTACCAATTGCCGATTTCATAATCGATGTCCGCCTGCACTTGCAGGTCGAACACATACAAGCCGCGCCACTCCCCGGCGACCAGGGCCCACAGGGTGTAGCTGCCGTCGTTGAAGGTCAGGCGATAGGGTTCATGGGCGGTCGCCTGCACCGCTTCGGTGTCCAGCAGCAACGGGCTGCTGGGCACCATGCCGCCAAAGCCGACATCGGTCATATAGCGCACGCCGTCCAGGGTTACCAGGCTCAGGCGATGGGTCCGCGCGGTGCGTGCATCGGGTGGCCCGCCCATCACCACCCTGCCGGTGATCCCACGCGCGTCGAAACCCAGTTCCTGCAGCAACGCGAGAAACATCTGGTTCAACTCGTAGCAATAACCACCGCGCCCCTCGAACAACACTTTTTGCTCGACGCTGGGCAGGTCGATCGGTACCGGCAGCTTCATCAGGGTCGACAGGCTTTCAAAGGCAAAGCGGCAGACATGACGCAGCTGCAAATCCCGCAGGGTCTGCAACGTAGGCGGGGGCGGCGCATCGTAACCGAGGTGTTGCAGGTACAAACGGCTATGGGTCAGCTGGAGCATGGCGCGATCCTTGGGCACGGTGCAAAGGCGTCACTATGCCGTCCTGGCATGCACCTTGTCATTTTGAGTGAACCTTTTTGGACGCTTTCCTCTCCATCTATGAACAAGACAGGGAGGCAACATGAGTACCGCAAAAATCTACACCATCCACTACCAACTGCACGGCCAGCCGAAATCTTTTGTGGTGCGCGCAGAAATCATGAACAACGCCGAAGCCTGGCACTGGGCAGCCGTCGACGCCGACATCGCCCATGTCAGTCGTATCGGCCGGGTAGGTCACGAGCAGGTGAAAAAAACCACGCGGCCCTGGGCAGAGAAATACGGCATCACCGACGTCAGTTGGACACCGCCCAAATAAAGCAAAGCCCCGCTCAATGGCGGGGCCCGTATTAGTGTTTCAAGTCGCCCAACGGATCGTAGGGCGGCTTTTTTTTCGCCTCGTCCTTACCTTTCCTATCCAGCGGGGCGATGGCCGGACCTACCGGGTCGACCTGCGGGTCTGCCACATCCGGCGAGTCCGGGTCGAAGCCCAGCTCATCCTGGCCGCTGGCATGTTCGTTGGAGTGTGGGCCATCCAAGGGTTTATTCATGACTGTCTCCTGTTAAAGCGGGCGGGCTTTGTCGTGGAGGGTTTCCAGGTCTTGCTCGACGCGCTCCACCTCATCGTGTTCGTCACGCTCCTTCGGATCATTGGGGCGCAATGCATCGTTATCGCGCTCTTCTTCACCGGGTGTGCGGTCGGGGTCGGGAGTGCCGGGCGGCGGCTGCTTGTATTCGGGCATGATGCTTCACCTCACGGGGGTTAGTGGCCTGCATCGTTTTAGAGGAAGTACCGCAAACCATCGTTCAACTTGATTGCCCCAGGCATGAGAAGATGCCGGCACATTCCTTCTGGAGACCTGCCCCGGATGTTCGAGCTCAAACCCTGCGACCCCGTCACCTACCGCCGTCAGACCCGTCGCAGCACGCTGATCGTGGCCGTGCTTTTCGTGGCCTTGGCGATGCTGCTGTCGAGCCTGGCCGTGATGCTGTTCGGCGAGCCTGGTGGTGATAACTTTCGCTTCAACGTCGGTGGTGTATTTGCCGGCGTGTTGATCACTGTTGCCCTGGTGCGCGGCCCGTTGTGGCACCAGCCGTGGCTGGCGCCCGCGGTGTATGGCTGGCAGCTCAAGCGCCAGTTGATGCGCGTGACCAATGTGATGCACACCGTGACCGAACGGGTGCAGGCCAACGACCCGACCGCGCTCAAGGTGCTGCGCTTCTACCACCTGGGGCTGACGCAAATGCACGAGCTGGACGCCAACTCCAGCGCCCAGGCGCAGTTGGTTGGCGAGATCGAGGCGCATAAGGCCAAGATGCAGGCGCTGGGGCTCGACACCGAACAAACCCGCTTCAACCCCGCCTGGCTGGACAGTATCAAAGCCGCTTGAGCCTGCGGATACACGCGCCCTGCCCCATCAGCTGGAACGCTTGGCGCGCCAGCAGAACAGCGCACTTACCGCAATCGCCGCGCCCGCCAGGCCAAACACCCAGGGCGCCGACGCCACCGGCAGCAACAGGCCTGCCAGCAGCGGCCCGAGGCCGGCACCGATATCGCGCCACACTGCGTTCGACGCCAACGCCGACACCCGCATGGCACCGGGGTTGCGCTCGGCCACCAGGGTAGTCACCAGGGGCAGTTGCAAGGCGCGCAGCACCAGCACGGCCGCCGCGCCGATGATCACCCAATAGCTGCCAAACGCAGCCAGGGCCAGTGCACTCAAGAACGAAAACAGCAACAACATGGCGGTGGCGCCGAAGCGTTGTGCCGCGCGCCCCCCCAAGGGGCTGAGGAGCAATTCCGACAGGTAACGCAGGGCCATCAAGCCCCCGGCGATCAGCACCGCGTCACCGCCCATGATCTTCTGCGCCTGAATCGACAGACCGAAGATAAACAAGCCATCCAGCGCCACGCCTTCGATAAATGACCAGAGCGCCACACTGTCGGGCCATTTGAAACGGCGCCCCGGGGTGCTGTGCAAGTCGTGCCCGGTGCCGGGCAAACCGCGCGCCATCCACAGCCCCACCAGGCAGCAGCCGGCAAGAATCAGGAAAATCGGACGCGGCCCGGCCCACAACGTCAGCAACCCACCCAGGGGCAAGGCCAGCATCGGCCCAAGCGCAATCAACGCCCGCGATCGCCCGGCCCGGCGCGCGGCGCCCGCAGGCTCCGAGGTGGCCAGCACCTGGGTGGACAGGTTCAACGCGGCAAAACACAAGCCCCAGACCAGGCGCAAGCCCAGCAGGGCGGCAAACCCCGACAGCATCGAATTGCCCACGGCGCACAATGTCGCGGCCCCCGCCGCGATCATGCAGGTCAAGCGGTCGCCGTGGCGCGCGTAAAAATTCAATACATGCCGGTAACCGAAAATCCGTACCAGGCGGTTGGCGGCCAACAACACCCCGGCCTGGGCCAAAGTGATGCCGAACGCCTGGTACTCCATCGGCAGCAGCAGGTAGAGCAACACATCACTGGGCAGGCATAAGGCAAGGGTCAGCGCGGCGCGACGGGAGTGAGTATCAGCGGTGCGGAGGGCCAGGCTGGACATAAATCTGAAACATCCCGAAATATTCAGGTCGCCAAGGTAGCCTTCCCACGCCGGGTTTTACAACGCCCAATCACGCTTTTTCCCCATAGGGCAGTAAGCGCAAGCCACTGGCCACGGCGCCCACCAACGCGAACACGCAGCCCAGCCACAAGGCATATTGCGGACCGCTGCCCAGGAACAGGTGGAAACACAATGCCACCAGCGAGGCGCCCAACGTCTGCCCCAGTAACCGTGAAATCGCCACGATGCCACTGGCCCCACCGCTGCGCGCCAACGGCGCACTGGTCATCAGCGCCTTGAGGTTGGGCGACTGGAAAAAGCCAAACCCGGCACCGCACAGTGCCATGCGCCAGCCGATATCGAACGTCGACGCGCCGCTGCCGAGTGTCGCCAGCGCGGCCATGCCGACACTAAGCATCAGCAGGCCGATGCCGCACAGCGCCCCCAGGGAGACACGGTCGGCCAGGCGCCCCGCCACCAGCGCCATGACCGCCACGACGGCTGGCCAGGGCGTCATCAGAAAGCCCGTTTCCACTTGGCTATGCCCGAGCACCGCCTGTAACAGAAAGGGCAGCGACACAAAGGCCAGGCCCTGGGCGCTGAACGCGCAGATCGCCGTGAGGGAAGACAAGGCAAACACCGGCCGCTTGAACAAATCCAGGGCCAGCATCGGCGCCGGGTGCCCGGCCTGCCGGCGCAACAGCAACGCGCCACAGACCAGCGCCAGCGCGACCAGGCCCAGGGTCAGTGCGCCCTGGGCGCCGTGCACCGCCGTGCCCAGGCCGAGGACCAGCAAGGCAAATAACCCGGCACACAGCACGGCCGCCAGACGGTCGAAGGCATGCCCGGTCATGGGCAGGGTCGGCAATGAACGCAGGCCCAACACCAGGGCCAACAGCCCCAACGGCACATTGATCAGGTACAGCCAGTGCCAGGTCGCCACCGACAGGATCGCCGACGCGGCGGTCGGCCCCAGGGTAAAGGCCAGCCCCACCACCAACGAGTTGTAGCCCAGGCCACGGCCCAGCATTTTCGACGGGTAGATATGCCGCAACAGCGCCGTATTCACGCTCATGATGGCTGCCGCGCCCAACCCCTGCACCACTCGCGCCGCCGTCAGGGTCACCAGCGACCCGGCCAATCCGCAAAACAGCGAAGACAGGATAAACAGCAGCAAACCGCCGAGGTACACCCGGCGATGGCCCAGCACATCGCTCAACGAAGCGAACGGCAATACCGTGGCGATAATCGCCAACTGGTAAGCATTGACCACCCAGATCACCGAGGCGGAATCGGTGCCGATCCCTTCGGCCAGGGTCGGCAGCGCCGTGTTGACGATGGCCGTGTCCAGGGTCGCCATGCCGATCCCCAGGGAAATGGCGACGACTGCCGGCAGGCGTTTGTTAAAGGGCAACCCATCGGCAACAGAAGACATGAACGATCCAGGCAGGTGACAAAGGCCTCTAGACTAAGGGCTGTGCCGACATTTTTCAGTGATCGATTGCCTGTCTGTCAGAGTTTTCATGTTCGCTTCGAAACAGCAGGCCCGTGGGGTGGATCGCTTAGCCCGTCAGTGCACCCAGGTCCAGGCGCCCGGCCTGAAGTGGCGGGCACCAGTAGTAGCCGCCGGTCAACGGCGTGCTGATGCGATACAAGCCATCGACAATCCCGTCTTCCAGCCCGCTCATGCGGCGCAGTTGCGCTTCGAATGCGTCGAAGGAATGGCCGAAGGCAAGAAACATCAAGCCCGCCTGGCCATTTTCGGCCCACGGCATCGAGCGGCGTACCACGAAGGCTTCCGGGGTGAAACTCTCTTGGGCGGTGCGTTTGGTATGGGCGGATTCGGGGGCGTCGTCGAGTTCTTCGTTGTCGCCATGGCGGCGGCCGATGATGTGGTCGCGCTCCTCGGCGGGCAAGGCGGCGAAGCCATCGAGGTCGTGCTGCCATTGCTGGATCGCGGCGAAGCTGGCACCGCTGTCGGTCAGCGCGGCTTCCACGGCGGCATCGTCGTGGGGGTTTTCGGTGCCGTCTTCGTAGTCGGTCAGGTCGAAGCCGGTCTTGAAGCGAAAACCTTCGGTCGACTGCACCAGTCGAAAAGCCGGGGCCAAGGCTTTTTCAAAGGCGCGACTGCGCAACAGCAGCTCACCGCGATCCACCCCATGCAACCACACCCACAGCGCCTGCTGGGTGGAGGGGTTGTGCGCACCTGGCCCGCTGATAGCCGGGAATGGGCGCAAACCGTCGATCTGTGCGCCCAGGGCGGTTACCAGCGGCTCACCGAACCCGACCACGGCCGCCGAATCCACACGCTGCACCAACGCATCCAGCGCAGCGGGCACGGCGTCCAGGGAATCCACGGCAAAAAACAGATGGCGTGCCTGCAAGGGCACCGGAGCGGCAAGAATGCCCGGCTGGTACTGACTCATATGAACTCCTTCAAGAAAGCCGCGCAGTTTACCCGCCACGCGCGCCCCTGCGTACTGCAAAGCGCACAAGCCTTGCCATGGAGACCGTTGTTGGGTGACTCTCTAGTCATGTTTTGCAACTATTCCAGGGGTAGCAACATGACCACCGATAACCTGCTCGCCCAGCTGTTTCCCGTTTCCACCGCCGACATTCCCGAGCAATTTCGCCTGGCGGCCCCTATCGAACAGCGTGATTACCTGGTCGACGGCCAGTTGCGGGTTTGGGACGGTCCGTTGGCCCAGGTCCTCAGCCCCGTGCAACTGGGCGACACGCGTGTGCAGATTGGCAGCACACCACTGCTGGATGCCGACACCGCCCTCACCGCCCTCGACGCCGCCGTGCGCGCCTATGACCGTGGCCAGGGTGAATGGCCGACAATGCGTGTGGCGCAACGCATCCTGCATGTCGAAGCGTTTCTGCGGCGCATGCGCGAACAACGTGATGCGGTGGTCAAGCTGCTGATGTGGGAAATCGGCAAGAACCTCAAGGACTCGCAAAAAGAGTTCGACCGCACCTGCGACTACATCACCGACACCATCAATGCCCTCAAGGAACTCGATCGCCGTAGCAGCCGCTTCGAACTGGAGCAGGACACGCTCGGCCAGATCCGCCGCGTGCCGATGGGCGTGGCGCTGTGCATGGGCCCCTACAACTACCCCTTGAACGAGACGTTCACCACGCTGATCCCCGCGCTGATCATGGGCAATACCGTGGTGTTCAAGCCGGCCAAGCTGGGTGTGCTGCTGATCCGTCCGTTGCTGGAGGCGTTCCGCGACAGTTTCCCGGCCGGGGTGATCAATGTGATCTACGGCAGCGGCCGCGAAACCGTCAGCGCGCTGATGGCCAGCGGCAAGATCGATATCTTTGCGTTTATCGGCACCAACAAGGCCGCCAGTGATTTGAAAAAGCTGCATCCCAAGCCACACCGTCTGCGCGCGGCCTTGGGCCTGGACGCGAAAAACCCCGGCATCGTGCTGCCGCAGGTGGACCTGGACAACGCGGTCAGCGAGGCGCTCACTGGCTCGCTGTCGTTCAACGGCCAGCGTTGCACGGCCTTGAAGATCCTGTTTGTGCATGAAGACGTGGTCGATCGCTTTATCGAGAAGTTCAACCAGAAACTGGCCACGCTCAAACCCGGCATGCCGTGGGAAGACGGCGTGTCGCTGACGCCGCTGCCGGAAGTGGGCAAGGTGGATTACCTCACGGCGCTGGTGGCGGATGCGACGCAGCACGGCGCCCAGGTGGTGAACGCCCAGGGTGGCGTCAGTCGCGGGTCGTTCTTTTACCCGGCGGTGCTGTACCCGGTGAACCCGCAAATGCGTGTGTACCACGAAGAACAGTTCGGCCCGGTGGTGCCGATCGTGCCCTACCGCGACCTGGAAACCGTGGTCGATTACGTGCTCGAATCGGACTTCGGCCAACAGTTGAGCCTGTTCGGCACCGACCCTGTGCAAATCGGACGCCTGGTGGACACCTTCGCCAACCAGGTCGGCCGGATCAATATCAATGCCCAATGCCAACGCGGGCCGGACACCTTCCCCTTCAACGGCCGCAAGAACTCGGCCGAGGGCACGCTGTCGGTGCATGATGCGTTGCGCGTATTTTCGATCCGCACCCTGGTGGCAACCAAGTTCCAGGACAGCAACAAGGCGTTGCTCAGCGAGATCCTGCGCAACCGCGATTCGAGCTTCCTGACCACCGACTACATTTTCTAAAAACGCACCGCAGAAAATGTGGGAGGGGGCAAGCCATAATGCCGGTCAGTTAAGAGATAGAACGGGCGACCGGTAACCTGTGGCGAGCGGGCTTGTCCCGCGTTGGGGTGCGAAGCGCCCCCAATGAAGGACAAATGCGGTGTACCCGATATTGCGCAGGGGCTGGTTTTGGGGCTGCTGCGCAGCCCAACGCGGGACAAGCCCGCTCGCCACAGTGACAGCATTCTTCCTTAACTGATGAAGTGCATTAGAGCTTACCCCCTCCCACACTTGAACCGAATTCGCCCTGACTGGCTGAGGCCCCTTTACTCCCGATGAATCTACCCCTCTTCGCCCGGCGCCTGCTGCGCCCCCTGCTCGACCCGTATCGCCGTTATCGTCATGCCAAGCTGATCCACGCGGTGCGCGTGTCCATCGGCTTGCTGGCGACGATCCTGCTGACCACCGGCATCAACCTGCCCCACGGTGAGTGGGCGTCGGTGACCATGCTGATCGTGATCGGCGGCTTGCAGCATCACGGCAATATCGGCAAGAAAGCCGTGGAGCGCGCCTACGGCACCTTGATCGGCGCCAGCGTCGGTTTGCTGCTGGTGGTGCAACAGGCTTACTTCGGCCAACCCTTGCTGACCTACCTGTTGATGTCGGTGGTGTGCGGGTTCTTTTCCTATCACGCCATCGGCAAGGGCGGCTACATCGCGTTGCTGTCGGCGATCACGGTGTTCATCGTCGCCGGGCATGGTGACAACCCGCTGTCGGATGGCTTGTGGCGCACCGTCGATATCCTGATCGGTATCGTCCTGGCCCTGGCATTTTCCTTCGCCCTGCCGCTGTACGCCGTGTATTCGTGGCGCTACAACCTGGCCAGCGCATTGCGCGACTGTGCCGCGATCTATAGCCGGATCATCAACGGCCAGTCGGTCACCGATGATGAGCACCTTAAACTGCTCAACCGTTTGAACGCGGCCATCGTGCAGTTGCGCTCACTGATGCCATCGGTGTCCAAGGAAGTGCGAATTTCCATGACCGAGCTGGACCACATCCAACGCCACCTGCGCATGTGTATCAGCACCCTGGAGATTCTCGGCAATACCCGGCCGGACCCGCGTGACGAGCAGGCGATGGCGCGCATGCAGGTGATGTTGAAGGCCGAGCACCGGCAGATTCGCGTGCAGCTGGTGGGCATGGCGCGGGCGTTGAAATCCGGGGTGACAGAGCGCCTGGAACGGCCTGGCCACCTCGGAGGCGACAAGCCGACACTGGATGCGCCGGTCTATAGCGCGTTGGATGGCTACCGATTGTTGACGGTGCAACTGGCGGCAAATGTGGATGCACTGCGTCAACGCTTGGCCAAAAGCGCGGGGCACTGGAAGATATAAACAGATGGCCTTTTGACGTGTTTAAGCACGTCAACACTTTCATACTTTCTCTTACATTTTTTTCACGAATTATTCACATCCCGGGACGTAGGGTGAAGCCTCATCCGTTACAAACGTTGCACATCAAGCCCGCCGCCCCAGCGGGCTTTTTTTTGCCTGCGCAAAACACTGTAGGAGCGAGCTTGCTCGCGAAAAGCATTAAACGATAACGCAGCGGTCTCAGGCTGGTTAACCGCGGTGATCGTGCGTTCTTCGCGAGCAAGCTCGCTCCTACAGGGAGGTCAGCGTGAGGCCTTGGCGGCGGGGGCTGCCGCTTGTTCGCGAATGGCCCGCTGGGTGTCCAGCACCTTGGCCAACGCGGTTTCCGCTTCCGGGCTCTGCTGCGGCACGCGAATCGCCGCCGACACCAGGGTGATCAACTTGGCCATCACCTCGGCATCCGTGGCCGGGCGGCCCAGGCTCATGGAGTTCATCAACAGGCGCAGTTCAGTGCCGGCCATCACCCCGGAAATCGCCTTGAGGGCAAATTGCAGGCGCACCCCCAACTCGTTGCGCGGTAAGTCCGGCAAGGCCAGGGCGAAGGCTTCGAAGAAACGCTGGAACACCGGCTGGTAATGCACCTTGAGGTATTCCTGGATAAACGGCGACGTGTCGCTGTACACCCGACCGAGGAAGCGAATGAATGAGCGCCCTTCCCCGCTCGCGGGGTCGCTGCGTTCCAGGCCCATGGCCGGGGCAAACAGCACACCCAGCAGCGTGTCGCAATCAAGGGGCCCGTCGGATTCGGCTTCACAGCGCGCCAGCAACTCCAGGCGCTGCTCGTTAAGCGGCTCCAGGCGCTGCATCAGCAGGGTTTTCATCAGGGAGTCCTTGTCCCCGAAGTGGTAGTTCACGGCAGCCAGATTCACCTGGGCACGCTCGGTAATCTGCCGTAACAAAACCGCGTCATATCCGTACTTTATGAAGAGAGCCTCTGTCGCATCCAGCAATCGAGTCTTGGTAATGTTTGGAGCGCTGACTTTCTTCGCGACCATAGAAGTTCCACGTGGGAAATATGTTTTAAAAAATTATTTGATTTTTTATACCGGGGCCGTCGCTCGAAATCAAGTAGTGACACTGCGCCATATGATCGAAAAGCCTTGCAGTGTGGCGCATTGAAGGCCGCCGAAGGTCTTTTTTGGGGGCGAAAAGCACCGCATCGGGAATCGTTTCAAAGCGTAAAACCGCTCTACATCCATGGCTGGCGAAGCGGATTGAACGCGGTTACTATTCAAACAATATTTTAAAAACAAGAAATCAAACCAGTCCGTGACGCGTACCAGGTAGCTCCCGAACTTGTTACAACGATTTTCCGGGGGCGTGTCGGCACCGTCGAGACTGCAGGCGTAGTCATGATGACAGACACCCACGCGCACCCAGGCTTGATCTCCCTGCAAGGCATCGGCAAGCGCTATGAGCTCGCCGGGCAGCAACTGTCCATTCTCAATGATGTGTGCTTGTCCATCGCCAGCGGCGATAGCTGCGGCATCCTCGGTGCTTCGGGCTCCGGCAAAAGTACCCTGCTCAATATCCTCGGCCTGCTGGACGTGCCCAACTGCGGCCAGTACCACTTTGCCGGCCACGATATTTTCAGCGCCAGCCCCGATGAATTGGCGGCGATCCGCAACCAGCAGATCGGCTTCGTGTTCCAGAGCTTCAACCTGCTGCCGCGTCTCAGCGCCCTGGATAATGTCGCGCTGCCCTTGAGCTATCGCGGCGTATCACGCCATGAATCGGTAGAACAGGCACTGCGCATGCTTGAACAGGTTGGCCTGGCCGACCGCGCTCATCACCGCCCCGCCGACCTGTCCGGCGGCCAGCGCCAGCGTGTGGCGATTGCCCGGGCCCTGGTCGGCAGCCCCTCGGTGATCCTGGCCGACGAACCCACCGGCAACCTCGACAGCACCACTGCCCAGGAGATCATGGACCTGCTCCTGGCGCTCAATCGCGAGCAACAGGTCACCCTGATCATCGTCACCCACGACGCGCACATCGCCGAGCGCCTGGAGCGCAAGATCCTGGTGCGCAACGGTGTGGTGCATGAGGCTGGCGGCCTATGAACCTGCGGGTCGAACAGAGCCTCAGCCAACTGCTGCACGAAGCGTTCGTCAGCCTGCGCACCCTGGGCAAGCGCTCGATCCTGGCGCTGCTGGGTATTGTGATCGGCAGCTCGTCAGTGGTGGCGCTGATCAATATCGGCCACAACGCGGCGGTGGACGCCGCAATGATCTTCAAGGACATGGGCACCGACACCCTGATCGCCCAGTTCCCGCCCAAAGGCACCGCCAACGTGCCGATGCGCACCCAGCTCGACCTCGATGCCGTACGCCGGGCCGTGCCGGGGATCGCCCATATCGGCGCGATCACCCCGTTCAGCGGGCCCATGGTGTTCCATGGCCGCACCACCAACGCGAACTTCGTCGGCATCACCCCGGATATCCCGCCGACCATGCGCCTGGTGCTGCGCGAAGGACGCTTCCTGTCCCCCTTCGACGCAAATGAAACCTACGGCGTGATCGGCGACCAGCTCGCCCAGGCCCTGGGCGCGCCGGGTGACCCACTGAAGCTGGGCGACCGGGTGCGCATCAATGACTACCTGTTTCAGGTGGTGGGCATTTTGTCCAACCAGCCCCGGGCGATGCTGATGCCGGTGCAGGCCAACGAGACGCTGTTCATGCCTGCGGACGGCATGCGCCGCATCTACGCCAACCCGCAAATCAGCAATGTGATCATCCGCGCCGCCCCCGGCGAGGACATGGAACGCGTGGCGCGGGACGCCGCCGTCGCGCTGCGAACCCAACTGAGCGACCACGACGTCGAGATCACGGTGCCCCAGCAAATGATCGATGGCATGACCCGGCAAAGCCGCACCTTCGCCTACCTGCTGCTGGCCTTGGGGGCGATCTCCCTGGTGGGCGGCGGCGTCGGTGTGATGAATGTGATGCTGATGAACGTCTCGGAACGCCGACGCGAGATCGGCATTCGCATGGCCCTCGGTGCGCGCCAGCGGGATATCCGCAACCTGTTCCTGCTCGAAGCCGTGACCCTCACCGCCGTCGGCGCACTGTGCGGCGCCGTGCTGGGCATGACCGCCGCCTGGCTATACGCCTGGTTGTCGGGCTGGGAATTCGCCCTGGCTGTCGCCGCCCTGCCCCTGGGCGTGGGCAGCACGTTGCTGGTGGGGCTGTTCTTCGGTATTTACCCGGCGGTCTCGGCCTCGCGGTTGCAACCGGTGGAGGCCCTGCGCGATGAGTAAATGGCTCTGGTTGCTCGCCTGGGTCAGCCTGCACGGCGTGGCCGCCGACGTCGTCATCAAACCGTCAGCGCCCAGTACCACCCGCAGCGGTTATGAGCGTGGCGTTTCGCTCAACGCCCAGGTCACCAACATGACCCTGGGAGATGCCGTGTACCTGGGCCTGCGCAATAACCCGGCGATCCGTAGCGCCTACCTGCAGCGGGTGGCGCAGAAGTTCGACCTGCGCGTGGCCGAAGATGTGTTCAACCCCAAGCTCACCCTCAACAGTTATTACCGCAGTACCCGTGGCTCGACAGACAACACACGCAACGCCAACCTGGCGCCGGCCACCAGCCTGCTCAGCGAATACGGCACGCGGCTGAGCATGGCGTGGACCCAGCAACTGACCAACGCCGACCGCGCCGGCCGCTACCGCAGCGACGGCCTCGACCTGGCGATCATCCAACCGCTGATGCGCGGCGCCGGCTGGGACGCCACCACCGCGCCGCTGCGCCTGTCGCGCCTGTCGGAGCAGGCCAACCGCCTGAACCTCAAGGCCACCGTGGCGCAGACCATCAGCCAGATCATCGCCACCTACCGCGAGCTGCTGCGCGCCCAGGAACAACTGAGCATCGTGCAGGATGCCCTCAAGCGCTCGGGCACGTTGCTGGAAGTGAACAAGGCATTGATCAGTGCCGGGCGCATGGCCGAGTTCGAAATCGTGCAGACCGAAGCCGACATCGCCACCCAGCAACTGGGCGTGGAAGAGGCGCAAAACCAACTGGACACCAGCCGCCTGGCCCTGCTGCGCCTGCTGGCCCTGGACCTGTCGACGCCGATTCGTGCCACCGAGGCCCTGGAAGCCAGGCCCATGCAAATCGACAAGCGCCAGGCGTTCACTCTGGCGCAGACCCAGCAACCGGAATACCTTGCCGCCCTGCTCGGCAGCCAGCAGGCCGACCTCAACCTGGTGATTGCCAAGGACTCCGGGCGCTGGCAAGTGGACCTGGTGGCCGGGGCGAACCAGGTCCGCGATGCCTACAATAACAATGCCGGCAGCACCAACAACCGCACCTGGGACAGCTACGCCGGGGTGCAGGTGCAGATCCCCATCGGTGATATCAGCACGCGCCAGGCCGAAGTGCGTGCGCGGGTGAACGTGGAGGACCAGGAGATCCGTATCACCGACGCGCGCCAGGAACTGGAGCGCAACGTCAACGATGTGGTGCGCGACCTCGGTACGCGCTGGCGCCAATATGAAATCTCCCAGCGCGCCGTGGAGCTGTCGCGGCGCAAGATCGACATCGAGCGGGAAAAACTCAGCGCCGGACGCTCCACCAACTTCCAGGTGCTGAGCTTCGAGACGGACCTGCGCAACGCCGAAAATGCACAGCTCAATGCACTGATCGCTTATTTGAACGCCCAGACCCAACTCGATCTGACCCTGGGCATGACGCTGGAAAGCTGGGAAATCGCCCTCAATGACTACTGACAAAAAACGCCTGCTGGGTGCTGTCTTGATCGTGCTGCTGGCGGCTGCGGGGATCACCGCGCTCAGCCTGCGCAGCCCGGCCGCCAACACGGCGCCGGTGGGCGAACAATGGCTGGCGGTGAAACCCGACCCGCTGGTGCACCAGATCGGCCTGGTGGGCAAGATCGAGCCCGACACCACCCTCACCCTCACCGCGCCCTTTGACGGCAATGTGGAGGCCAACCTGGTGGAACAAGGCCAGCGGGTCGAGGCCGGCCAGGTGCTGTTGCGCATGGACCCGGCCACCCTCGAAGTGCAACTGCGCGACGCCCTCTCGGCACAGCTCAAGGCGCGGCGCACCGTGCAGGAAATGCAGGACTGGGACAGCAGCCCCACCGTCAGCCGTGCGCGCCGCAGCCTGCGCACCGTAGAAATGACCGCCGGCAATACCCAGCGCAAACTCACCGAGAGCGAAAACCTGTTCCAGCGCGGCATCATCCCGCGCAATGAGCTGGACGACCTCAAGCAACAGACCCAGCAACAACAACTGGACCTCGCCTCGGCCCGCAGCGAACTGCAGCAGGCGCTGGAGCAAGGCAAAGGCGAGTACCGGCAAATTGCCGATATGGAGCTGACCAACGCCACGGTGAAATACGACGCCCTGCACAAGTTGCTCGAAGGTCGCGAGGTCAAGGCGCCATTCTCCGGCATCGTCGTGCCCGCGCCCGGCAGCAGCACCCCTTCGGCCCAAGGCGGCAGCAACAATGCACCGGTGCAGGCCGGCAGCAGGGTCAGCCAGGGCCAGGTGCTGTTCGGCCTGGCCAATATCGAGCGGCTGAAAATCGTCGCCAAGGTCTCCGAACTGGACATCAACCAATTGCACCAGGGCCAGGCCGTGGAAGTGATGGGCGATGGTTTTGATGGCGAGCGACTGACCGGCTCGGTCAGCGTGGTCAGCGGCCTGGCGATAGCCGGCGACAGCCAGGGCAGCGCGCAATTTCCTGTGACCCTGTCGATCCCCAAGCTGACGCCGCAGCAGTTGCAGCGGGTGCGGCTGGGGATGAGCGCACGCTTGACCATCGTCACTTACAACAATGCCCAGGCGATCATCGTGCCGGCGCCGGCAATCACCCGTGGCGAGGATGGCATGACAGTGGAGTATCGAGAGGCGATGGATAAGCCGGTAGAGCAGGTGAAGGTGACCACCGGGCAATCGACGCCGCAGGGCGTGGAGGTGTTCGGCCTCAAGCCCGGCTTTGTGAAGACCTCAAGATAAATGCAGAACCCCTGTGGGAGGGGGCTTGCCTCCGATGGCGGTGGGTCAGCCAAAGATGCATTCACTGACACTCCCTCATCGGGGCATGGGTATCTACACAATTTTCAGTGGTCTGTGGCGAGGGAGCTTGCTTCCGTGGCGGCCTTTGGGCCGACCATGTGGTTGGATTTGACCGAGTACATATCCGTTGCTGCGGTAACGGCTGCTTAGGGTTCCGCTCTTACAGCGGGTCACTTTTGGAAAAGAGCCCCAAAAGTAACCAAAAGGGCTCTTGCCCCACCACTCGGTACCTCGCTTAGGCTCGGTATGCCCGAACGCAGGCTTGAATCCGTGGGCCGCCGTCATGGGCCATCCCTGGCCCAGGACGGCGGCCCACGGATTCAAGCCTGCGTTCGGCCAGCGTGGTTAACGGGGCGCCTGAGATCAAGATCAAAAGCCAGAGCCAGAGCCAGAGCAGATCAAAAGATTGCTGACTTCGTCAGCGGTTAAGGAAATAGAAGCCACACCGCGTACGCTTCAATAATCAGGTCGGCTTTAAGGCCGCCTCGCTTTGTTTTTGATCTGGGATCGCCCCGTCAAACACGCTGGCCGAACGCAGGCTTTGGAGCGTGGGTAACCCGGCAGGACGCCGGGTTAGCCGCGCTGGGCCAAGGATGGCCCATCGCGGCGGCCCACG